>MKWU01000047.1_pt1 | contig 201677 bp, 190 predicted proteins | sample 809101 | NCBI WGS metagenome assembly MKWU01 (sample SAMN05860141, study PRJNA318959) | sponge metagenome | host: Aplysina aerophoba | place: Slovenia: Piran, Adriatic Sea, Gulf of Piran | collected 2013-05-07 | reverse complement strand
GCCGGGCCCGCCACGCTCATGCCCCCTGAGGATGGCAATGAGGAGGCCATGCCGCTGCCTGAAGGCGTAGCAGCATAACAAGACAGCGAGGGTGACGCTCTTACACCACTTGACGGGACACTACCGCGATAGAGCGCGGAGCAAGCAGGGCACCCACAAGGGATGCCCCTACACCAGGCACCTCCTCGTCCCGCACCCACCGGTAGACCACGCGCGCGTGCGGTCTACCCCCGAATGGCAGCGCGCCGTGCCTCCCGAGGCTTTACAGGAGGGGCGCTCCGGACAGACAATGTTGGGACGCGCAGTGGGGCGGTTAGCTCAGTTGGTTAGAGCGCTTGCTTCACACGCAAGAGGTCACAGGTTCAAGTCCTGTATCGCCCACCACTGTGGTGGGGGCCCCTACTGCGTAGGGGTGTGCCGAGGTGGCGGAACGGCAGACGCGCTGTGTTCAGGGCGCAGTGTCCTTACGGGCGTGCGAGTTCAAATCTCGCCCTCGGCACCAATGTGAAAGATGACGCCTCCGGCCCCGCAACCGGCGGCAACAGAGCGTGCGCTAGTAGCTCAGTGGATAGAGCGCATCCCTGCGGAGGATGAGGTCGTGGGTTCGAGTCCCGCCTAGCGCGCCACTCTTTTCTCCCCGTACACTGGCAGCCGGAACGCTCCGTGCTGCCCAGAACGATGAACGACACCGCCCCTCTCCACCAGCGCTATCTGCCGTGGATGGCCGCGCTGGCGGCGCTGTTCGCGCTGCGCGTGCTGGCGCAGGCGGTGCAGTGGGCGAGCCCGGTGCCGTTCCTCCCGGAGTTCGACACCTGGCAGGGCTCGGGACTGCCGTACCCGGCGCTGCTGGCGTCGCAGGTGCTTATCATCGTGCTGCTCGCGCGGGCGTTGGTGGTGGTGCGATCGCAGTCGATCAGGCCCGCGTCGTGGAAGCACCGCGCGTGCTTCATCCTCGGCGGAGCGTACTTTGGGGCGATGGCGTTCCGGCTCGTAGCGGGGCTCACGTTCCTGTCGGACGTCGATTGGTTCGCAGAGAGCCTGCCCGCGTTCTTCCACCTGGTGCTCGCGACGTTCGTCCTGCTGTTCGGCCACTACGTCTACAGCGCAGGCAGGGACGCGGGAGGCGCGGCGTGACCGATGCGAACGCGGACACGACGCTCACCCGCCTCGTCGTCGTGGGGTCGTATCCGGGGGTGCTGGCGACAGGGTTCGCGGTCTATGCGGCGCTCGTGGGGTCCGGCTGGCAGGTCACGGCTGCGTCTTGGGTGGCGGTTATCACCGGCGCGGCGCTCGTGACGCTGCACGAGGCGCGGCTGCCGTACCGGCGGGAGTGGCATCCGACCGGGAGCGACGTCCGTGCGGACGGGACGTTCCTCGCGACGGTGCAGGCGGTGCTGCCGCTGCTGTTCTCAGTAACGGTTGTGGTCGCGATCGCGGACCTGCTTGACGCGGGCGGGCTGGCCGTCGAGGGCCTGTGGCCGCACGGCTTCCCGATCGCGGCGCAGGTCGTGCTGATGATCGCGGCGGCGGACTTCCCGCGCTACTGGCTGCACCGGGCGTTCCATCGCTTCCTGCCGATGTGGCGTCTGCACGCGGTGCACCACTCGCCGCACCGGCTCTACTGGCTGAACGTGGGGCGCTTCCACCCCATCGAAAAGGCGGTCCAGTACACGGTCGACACGCTGCCGTTTGCGCTGGTGGGCGTGCCGCCTGAGGTGCTCGCGGCGTACTTCGTCTTCTACGCGCTCAATGGCTTCTTTCAGCACTCCAACTGCCGGGTGCGGCTCGGGCCGCTCAACTACGTGGTGAGCGGGCCGGAGTTGCACCGCTGGCACCATTCGGAGGTGACGGTGGAATCGGACAACAACTTCGGCAACAACCTCATCGTCTGGGACGTGCTGTTCGGCACGCGGTTCCTCCCGGCGGACCGCGAGGTAGGCCCGCTGGGGCTGCACAATCGCGAGTATCCGCTGGGCTTCCTGGCGCAGATGCGGACGCCGTTCATAGCGGGGCTGGAACGATGAGCAAACTGACCTACAAGCTGTTCAAGACGGCGCTGAGCGCGACGCAGGCGCGTCGCTATCGCAGCATGATGCGCGCCGCAGAGTCGCCGCGCGGAACGCAGGATGCGGTGCTCCGCCGCATCCTCGCCGCGAACGCGGAGACGGAGTTCGGCAGGGAGCATGGGCTGGCGAGTGTCGCGAGCGTAAGCGACTTCCGACAAGCCGTGCCGGTGCTGACGTACGAGGACCTGCGGGAGGCCATCGAACGGCAGGAGCGGCCCGGCGAGCGCTGCCTGACGAACGAGCAGCCGGTCTACTACCACCGCACGAGCGGGACGGTCGGCGCGCCCAAGAATATCCCCGTGACGGCGTCCGGACTCGCGCAGATGAAGCGCGACCAGCGGCTCTCCGCGTACGTCTGGGCGCGGGACTCCGGCGTGCTGGAGGGCAAGGTGTTCGCCATCAGCGGCGCGGCGGTGGAAGGGCACATGGATGGCGGCACGCCGTTCGGCTCCGCCTCTGGCCTGCTCTACCGTCACCAGTCGCGCTTCGTGCAGTCGCGGTACGTGCTTCCCGCCGAAGTGTCGGACATCGAGGACTACGACGCTCGATACCTCGCGATGGCGGCCTACGGCCTCGCCGAGCCCGGTGTGACCGGCGCGGCGACGGCGAACCCATCGACGTTCCTTCGCCTGCTGTCGGTCGTCCACGACAACGCCGATGCCATGCTCGGTGCCATCGCGTCAGGGAAGTTGCCGGGCGCTGCGTCCCATCTCGCGCTGACGCCCCGACCGGAGCGCGCACGGGAATTGGAGCGTCGATTGAGCGCTGCCGGGCGGCTGACGTACGCCGACATCTGGCCGGGCCTGCGCGGCATCGTGACGTGGACGGGCGGGAGTTGCGGCATCGCACTGGGGAACCTGTCGCCGCTGCTGCCGGACGGCGTGCAGATCATCGAGTGGGGGTACTCGTCGAGCGAGTTCCGGGGGACGCTGAACGTCGACGTGGGGCGCAACGCGTGCCTGCCGACCTTCCTCAACACGTTCTTCGAGTTCGCGGAGCGGGACGCCTGGGAGGCCAACACGGGCGAGTTCCTCTGCCTCGACGAGCTGGAGGACGGTCGGGAGTACTACGTGTTCGTGACGACGGGCGACGGCCTCTACCGGTACGACATCAACGACATCGTGCGGGTGAACGGCTGGGTGGGGAACACGCCAACGTTCGGGTTCGTGCAGAAGGGCAAGGGCGTCACGAACATCACGGGAGAGAAGGTGACCGAGGCGCAGGTGCTCAACGTAGTGACGTCGGCCTTCGCCGCCACGGGCGCGCCGCCGGAGTTCTTCATCATGCTGGCGGATGAGGCTGCGTCCGGCTACACGCTCTACGTGGAGACCCCTGCATCGGCGTTCGCCAAGGGCGATGCCGCGAACGAGATAGACGGCCTGCTCAGCGTGTCGAACATCGAGTACGAGAGCAAGCGGAAGAGCGGACGGCTCGCGCCACTGCGCGTGCGTCTGCTGCCGGACGGCGCGGGCGGGCGCTACCGCGAGAGCTGCGTGGCGTCGGGGCAGCGGGACGCGCAGTTCAAGTACCTGCACCTGCAGTACGTACGCGACTGCGCCTTCGACTTCGATGCCATCGCCGTGGGGGAGTGAGGGCGTTGCGCATCGAGCGTCTGGACGTCTACAGCTTCCCGGTGCCGTTCAAGGCGGTCTTCCGCCACGCGTCGGCGAGCCGCTCACGCGCCGAGAACCTCATCGTCGCGGTGCGCTCGGACGACGGCATTACCGGCTACGGCGAGGGCTGCCCGCGCGATTACGTGACGGGCGAGACGGTCGAGGGCGGCGCTGCGTTCATCCGCCGTCACGCTCAGGCGATAGCGAACGAGGTGACCGATGGCGCGAGCCTGCGGGCGTGGGCCGACACCCACCGGAGTGAGATTGACGAGCACCCGGCGGCGTTCTGCGCAATCGAACTCGCGGTGCTGGACCTGCTCGGCAAGGCGGAGGGCGTGCCGGTCGAGGACATCGTTGGTGTGCCGCGCATCGACGATGGGTTTACGTACTCCGCTGTGCTGGGCGACTCGCCGTATCTCGTGTACCGCATACAGTTCTGGCGCTACCGGAAGAAGGGGTTCACGGACTTCAAGGTGAAGGTCTCCGGCGACCTCGGACGCGACCGCCGGAAGCTGCGCGTGTTGGAAGGGAAGCAACTGAGCGTGCGGCTCGATGCGAACAACCTCTGGGCGTCCGCCGATGAGTGCATCGCGCACCTGAACGCGCTCGGCGGCGGCGTGTCGGCGATCGAGGAGCCGCTCACGGCGGGCGACCTCGTGGGTTTCGAGCGCGTGAGCGAGGCGTGCGGCGTGCGCATCATCCTGGACGAGAGCCTGCTGCGCGTTTCGCAGCTGGACGGCCTGAGCAGCCCGGAGCGGTGGATCGTGAACGTGCGCGTCTCCAAGATGGGCGGGATCGGGAGGGCGCTGGAGGTCGTCGAGCGCGCGGCGAGTCTCGGGATGGGCGTCATCGTCGGGGCGCAGGTGGGTGAGACGAGCATCCTCACGCGGGCGGGACTGACGGTGATGCAGGCGGCGCGTCCCGTGCTTGCAGCGTCGGAGGGCGCGTTCGGGACGCACCTGCTGCGCGAAGACTTGACGGCAGAGAGCCTGATGTTCGGCGGCGGCGGAGTGCTGACGTTGGCGGACAGCGGTGCGCCGGGACTCGGACTGGCAGTGCACGAGGAGATGCTGGTGGAGGTGTAGCGCTCGCTGCGCCGGTTCGTGCTATCGTAGCTGTGCCGCAGGCGAATGGCGGCAGGAGGCATGGGTCATGCTCAGCGCCGAGGACAACGCTCTGCTCACCGCAACGTCGCGCGGGACGGCGATGGGCGACCTGCTGCGCCGGTTCTGGGTGCCGTTCCTCCTCTCCGACGAGCTTCCGAAGCTGGACTGCCCGCCCATCCGCACCCGGCTCATGAACGAGGCGCTCGTTGCGTTCCGCGACACGTCGGGGCGCGTGGGGCTGCTGGCGGAGCGCTGCCCCCACCGCCGCGCGAGCCTCTTCTTCGGGCGGAACGAGGAGGACGGCCTCCGCTGCATCTACCATGGCTGGAAGTTCGACGTGGACGGGCAGTGCGTGGACATGCCGTCCGAACCTGCGAGCAGCAACTACAGGGACAAGGTGCGCCAGACCGCCTACCCCACGGTCGAGGCCGGTGGCGTCGTCTGGGCGTACCTCGGCCCGGCTGAGCAGACGCCCGCGATGCCCGACTTCTCGTGGCTGCATCTGCCGCTGTCGCACGTCCACGCCACGAAGCGGCTCGAGCGCACGAACTGGGTGCAGGGGCTCGAGGGCGGCATCGACTCGGCGCACTCCAACTTCCTGCACGCGACGGTGGACGGCTTCCGCCGGACGCCCGCGTGGCTGGAGCGCGCTCAGGCCGCGACCGACCTGCGCGCCCGCTACCACGCGCTCGACCGTTCGCCCGTGTTCCTTCCGGAGGATACTGATTACGGGCTGCGCGTCGGCGCGCGGCGGGACATCGGCGAGGGCACGCACTACTGGCGCTTCACCCACTGGATGATGCCGTTCTACAACCTGTTCAAGCAGGGTTCGAAGAAGCCGGGCGCCAACAGCCAGGGCATCGCGTGGACGCCGATAGACGACCACAACTGCTGGACCATCGTGGTGACGTGGAACGACGAGCGCCCGCTGAGCGGCGAGGACATCGAAGCGGCGGAGGACTTCGCGGGGCCTGCGCTTTCCGGCTCGTTCCTGCCCGTCCGCAACATGGAGAACGATTACATGATCGACCGGGAGTTGCAGGTGAGCGGGACGTTCAGCGGCATCCCCGGCACGCAGGCGCAGGACATGGCGGTGCAGGAGAGCATGGGCTCTATCGTGGCTCGATTCGAGGAGCACCTCGGCACCAGCGACGCCGCCATCATCAAGATGCGGCGAAGGCTGATCCGGCAGGCGCGCGCCCTCGCGGATGGCGCGGACGCACCGCTCGCCTCGCGCGACGGCTCCGTCTACCGCGTGCAGTTTGGGGAGACGCTCGTGCAGGAAGGCGAGGAGCTCGACGCGGCAACGCGTGAGCGTCTGTGCGCTCCTGCGGCATCGTAGGCTGGTTGAGACCGGACACCACCGAGGAGGGACGACATGGCGCGGCTGACTATCGCTGACCTGCAACAGATGAAGGACGACGGGAAGAAGATCGCGGCGGGCGTCTGCTACGACGTGCAGATGACGCGCATCCTGGAGCGCGCGGGCGTCGACCTGCTCTCGGTGGGCGACAGCGTCAGCAGGACGTTCCTCGGCATGGAGAGCGACGACGAGTTCTCACTCGAGGCGATGTTGTTGTTCGGCAAGGCCGTGGGCCGCGTCGCGGAGCGGGCCGTCATCAACGTGGACATGCCGACGGTCGTCTGCAACGCAGGACCGAAGGCGGTGGAGGAGGCCACGCGCCGCATCAAGGCGGAGACGGGCGCGGACATGACGAAGGTCGACATCCGCACGCAGGAGGAGGAACTGTTCGACGACGTGCTGGCGGTCATCGGGGCGGGCCTTCCGGTGTACCCGCAGATCGGCTTCCAGGTGTTCGAGCCGCGCCACGGCGGACCTGAGGCGCGCGAGCACATCATGAAGTGGGCGAACGCGGTGCAGGACGCGGGCGCGGTGATGATTGACCTCACGAACGTGACGCTCGACATCTACGCGGATGTGGCCAAGGCGATGCGTATCCCCGTCATCGGCGGGCAGACGGGACCGGAGTCGGACGGACGCATCTACGTGAGCTACGCGCTGGCAGGCTACCGCGCCGACACGATCGACCGCACGGATGGCGGAGTGAGCGCCGCTCGCTACATCTACGAGATCGCCGAGAAGGCGATAGCGAGCGTCCACGACGCCACGTGGGTCGCGCCCTAGAGGACGGGAGCTGAACCAGCCGCGCATGTCCCTCGTCAGGCATTTCACCGCCACCGGCTTCGTCGTTCAGGACGGCGCGACGCTGTTGCACTGGCACCCCAAGCTGGGCATGTGGCTTCCTCCCGGCGGCCACGTCGAGGAGAACGAAGACCCGGTGCAGGCCGTGCTTCGGGAGGTGGAAGAGGAGACCGGGATACCGGTCGAGGTGGTGCCCACGGGAGACTTCGAGCACGACCATACCTATCCCGTCCAGATAGCTCCTCCTCTGACGATCCTGATCGAGGACATCGACGACCCGGTGGACGGATTCCACCAGCACATCGACTTCATCTATGCCTGCCGCCCGGCGGCTGCCGTGAGCGGGGCGCCGGACGGCTGGGTGTGGGTGAGCGAGGAAGAACTTGCCGCAGGTACGTCACTGAGCCGCCCCGGCGCGAGCCCGGAGCTTCCGCCGGAAGACGTGCGGTTGGTGGGAGGGCTGGCGTTCCGGGCGGTTCGAGCGGCTCTTCCGGGCTGAGGCAGCGGGCTGCCCGCGGTTATGGCTAGAGGCTGTCGAGCAGCCGCCCCCAGCCGGTGCTGCGTGGCTGCGCGCCCATCGCTCTGAGCGTTCCCCAGTACATGGCGAGGTCTCCTGCGACGACCGGCACGCCGGTCTTCGCTTCGAGGTTCGCGGCGTGCCCAAGGAGACGGAGGCCCCCGCCGCAGACGACGATGGCGTCGGCGCGGCCCTCCGCGCGCTCCGCGGTCCTGAGGACGTGAGCGTTGGTGGTTGCCGCGTCCTGCTCCCACGCGAGCTTGTCGGACTCTTCGGCTGAACCGACGATGCCCTGCTCGAGCCAGTTCTCCTGGAGGACGACCTCGAATCCATTGGACTCGAAGCCGTGCCTGGCCATGGAGACCCACTCGCCCGGGGTGTAGTAGCCGCCCGCGATAGCGATGCGGCGCGCGCCCAGGTAGTCGAGCGCATCGAGTATCGAGGCGCCCATCAGCACGGCGGGCACACCGGCTGCATCGGAGACCTGCGACTGCGCATCGCGAGCACGCTTCGCGTGGGTGAGCGAGAACGGGATGCCGAACTGCGCGACGACGTCTGCTCCTGCTTCCGCGAGGTCTCGCGCAGCCTCCTGCATAGCGGGGAGTGCTTCCGCGATGCGGTCGAGGCCGAAGCCGGCCATCGTCCGGGTTTGGCCGCGGGACGGGATGAACGCGCCGGCGACACTGGTGCCCTCCGGGGCGACCCGGAGGAATTCGAGTGGAAGGTCGTTCCAGGTTGTGAGGGGAGCGAGGAAGCCGACCCTCGTCATGGCCCGCTGATCTTGAGCGTGTGGCCGGTGGGAACCTCGCCGGTGTAGGCCCAGTCCGGCATGTCGAAGTCGACGCCCTCGATGGCGAGCATGCGCTTGTACTCCTCGCGGATGTAGGGGTCCTCTTCCTGGTAGGTGATGCTCCGCCCGCCCATCTCGATGGGCAGGTTGCCGGAGACTTCGGTCTCGCCCTGGCGCCTCAACTGTATGCCGACGCCCTGCGGGATGCCGCCGAAGACGAGGAGCCGCAGCGGTTGCTGGCCCGTGCTGTGGTGCATGTGGAACCAGCCTGTGCCGCCGGGGTTGTTCACCACCATGCCTCCGGGGCGGTAGTCCTGCCGCATGACCGACTCGCCGTTGCCGGTCTCCCAGGGGCGGATCGTCGCGGACTGCGGCCACGCGAGCGTGTAGCCGGAGCCGTTGATGCAGATGAGCACGACAGAGCCGGGGCCGGGCGGGTGGTGCGCCATCGAGTAGCGCCCGCTGTGGTGCTCGCCCACGAACGTGTAGAAGCGGCCGTGCGCCATCTGCGGGATGACGCGCCGGTAGCCGGGCGAGCGCTGGTTGTCGAGCGGCAGTTCGCAGGTCGCCATGTCCGGGATCAGGTTGGTGACGCGCATGGCGCGCTCGTGCAGCGGGTCGGCGACGATGCTGTCCTGCGGACGGAAGTAGTCGTCGGAATCGTCGAAGCGGTCGTTGAAAGCGAAGTCGCTGTCGAAGATGAACTGCTCGTTGTCGAAGAGGTTGAAGAGAGGCGGGGCGGTCGTGCCCCCCACGAGGACGACAGGGTTGGAGCTCGCATTGATGATGCGGTGGTTGGTGTTGACCGGTATCGCGAAGAGGCTGCCGGCCTGCCACTCAAACGTGTGCTTGCGGTCGCTGCCCTCGCGCCACACCTCCGTCGAGCCCCGGCCCTCGAAGACGTAGTAGACCTCTTCGTAGATGTGGCGCTCGACGGTCGATTCGGAGCGCGGCGGCAGTTCCCAGGCGTACATGCCGAGCTTGCCGTCTGTGCCGTCGAGCTGGATGAATGAGCCGAGCCCGCCCATGCGTTTCCAAGGGGACTTGGGTATCTCGCGGATGTCGTACATACCGAGCCCGCGGTAGATGGGAAGGCCCTGCGCCTCCATGAAGTGGTCGTACGGCGTCCGCGCCACCTTCCATGCGCCGAGTCCCGCACGCTCCTTCTCACCCGATGGTTCGACGAATGCCCTCGCCTCGTTCACCTGCGTCATCGCGCTCACCTCCCGTCAGCCCAGGGATTGCTCACGGGGCAATCTTTGCGCGTATCGCGCGTTGTGGCAAGCGGGGGCGCGGACATATGGTCGTTGTGGAGTCGATAGTGCGGAGGCTACGGTAGACGCCACTCAGGTTTCAGAGGTGGGCAGTTGCCTTCGCACTTCGTGTTCGTTGACGAAACGGGGGACTTGGGCCCCAAGGGTACTGGTTACTATGGATACGGCATTTTGGAGGTGGCTGCGGTCGACTATGGCACGATTAGGAAACTGCTTGCGGAAGCGCGTATGAAGTACAGGCTCTATAGAGACCTGGAAATGGATCTGCGTAAGCAGCCCTTGACAGAGATATTCACACACCTGAGCGAACTTGCTTCCCGGGACGTGGTCAGGTGCAGCGGCTTGTACATCGACAAGCTGCGGTACAGCGGGCGGTACCTTACGTGGTCAAATGTGGACTTCACCCGTAAGTCGGACTGGGCGCATCATCTGAGAAACTACCTACTTAGAGTCGCGCTCGAGCACCACTATCAGCCGTATGGAGTGGGAGGCCGGAGCATTGATCTCATCCTCGATCGTGCCGCCTTGAATGTGGAGCAACACAGGAACCTCGAGGACTATCTGGCGAATCGTGTACCTACTCGCGCTGGTAGGCCGTTTCGCTTACCCGCCATGGAATATCTAACCATCTCAGATAGCCGGTACACGGGCGCCTTGCAGATTGCTCATATCCTGGCTGACGTGGTGAAGCACTACGCCAAGCAGACCATCGACCCGAACCGCTGGGCACCGGTGGGGTTCGTACGAGTGTCTGCCTTCCTTGGTTCCCCACCGACTGGTTATGTGTGGCAATTCCCCGGTTAACAAGCCGAGGGGCCGCGCCATCCAATGGGATGACCGACCCCTCACTCAGATGTATTCATCATACCGGCAACGCTGGGGATGTCAATCTGATAGTGGCTGCGTACCCACTCTATGCGGGCTACGACTGTCCTTCCTCTGGCGCGGCAGGGTTGACCGGAGTGCGGCTGCGCCTTGGCCTGGAGATGTTGTAGCGCGCGGCCACCCGTTTGCTCAGCCGGACGACGACCCACCCGAGCACTATGAGCGGGATGAAGACGACGACCCAGATGAGGATGTAGGAGAGCGCGATGCCGACCGCCGAGAGGGCGCGCACCGCGTCCTTGAACGTGCTTTCGACCTCCCATCCGCCGATGAGGAAGCCTTCGGATTCACTCACGAACACCTCGAAGGAACCGGAGGACGATATGCGTCCCGCGTCGCTCATCGCGCTGACGGTCAGCCGCACGTTGTAGGGGTCCGGCCGGAAGTCGATGTAGGCATGCGTGGCCTCTACGCGGGTGCCCTCGTCGATCTCGCCGCTGACGGTGGGCGAGCCGTCGCCGAAGTCCCACTGGTACTCGTAGTCCCAGAGCTCCTCGGGTGCGGTGAAGGAGGCGGTGTAGCGGACCTCCTCGCCCTCCTCGACCGTGCGCCACTCGCCTGCGAAGACCTCGATGGACGGCACCTCGGTCACGGTCGCGAGCAGCGAGTCCGTCCCTTCGGCGATGCCGCCCTCGCCCCTGCCGGTGATCTCGACGGTGACGATGTAGGGCGAGTCGTGGTCGTCCGGGTAGACGTGGTTCACGGTTGCGGTGACGCGTTGCCCGTCCGGGGTCGGCGCGGTGGTGGTGCCGAAGACCGTCGAACCGTCGCCGAAGTCCCAGCTGAACTCGAACTCGTCGATGCCGTCCGGCGGTGTGAACGTCGCGCGGAAGCGTGCCGGCTGCCCGACCCTGAACGCCTCGTCCGGCCCCACGTCGACGCTCATGTCGAGCGGCGCTACGGTCAGGTTGACCTCGATGAGCGAGAAGGCTGAAACCTGCTGGAAGTAGTTGAGCCGCCCCTGCATCTCCTCGATCTGGAGCTGAATAGAGGAGAGCTCGTTCTGAACTTCGAGCGCCTCCTCCACGTTCTGCGCCTGCTCGAGGAAGCCCAGGAGGCGCGCCTGGGTTGCCTGCAGGCTGGAGAGGCGCGACTGCGTGTCGACGTACTGGTCGGTCACGTCCTCGCTGGTGACGGCCCGGGTAACGACGTCCCGCGCGGTGGCCTCGATCATGTCGAAGGCCCGGTCGAGCGACTCCGCGGGCACGCGGATGGCGACCGCGCCGGTGTGGCGCGACACGCGGTCGGAGCTGACGAGCCACCCACCAAGCGACGCGGCGATGCCCGCGATGCGGTCGAGCGTACCGGCGACGTCGTCGACGATGAGCGACATCTGCGCCGTGTGAACGATGATGCGGCTCTGGGTGAGCGGGGAGGAGCGAGGGCTGCCAGGGCCGCCATCGGACTCCTCCGCCCCGTCCATGGACTCCATCATGGCAGGGGGTATGGGGGTGGCCTGCGCCATCATGGTGCCGGGCGCCTCCTCCATCATGACGCTGTCGGAGGCGGCCTCATCGTCTACAGAGAGACCCAGCCATGCCCTGTCGGCAGTAGGGGTGGGGTCGCTCCCACCGCAGGCTGCGGCCAGCAACAGCGCCACCGGGACCAGCGCCGCAAGCAGCACCCTCGTCATCGTCGCCAGCTTCTTCATTCCCGCCCCTCCGCGCGCGTTTACAGTCTACGCGCCTCACGTTTCGCGGCGCTCACACCTCGCCGTGCTCTTGGAGTAGTATGCGCTCACCGCGCGAAACGTTCCCGCGGGACGCTGCGCGGCGACACCTTCCGCATCGCACAGGAGTAACGGACCAGATGATCATCGACTCCCACGGCCACTACACCACTGCGCCCGCCGGGGTGCAGATCTTCCGCGCCACCCAGATCACCTTCATGGGCGCGCCCGTGAAGCACCCCGTCAACGTCTCCGACGACGAGATACGCGCTTCGCTGGAGAACGGCCAGCTCAAACTTCAGAACGAGCGCGGCACGGACGTCGCCATCTTCTCGCCGCGCGCCTCCTGGATGGGCCATCACTTCGGCGGCGAGCTCATCAGCCGCTACTGGACCGAGATCAACAACGACATGATCAAGCGCGTCTGCGACATCTACCCGGACCGCTTCATCGGCGCGTGCTCGTTGCCGCAATCGCCCGGCGTACCGCCGGAGCGCGGCGTCGTGCAGGAGCTGGAGCGCGCAGTGAACGACCTGGGGTTCGTCGGCTGCAACCTCAACCCGGACCCGTCCGGCGGCTACTGGACCGACCCGCCGCTCGGCGACCGCTACTGGTACCCGCTCTACGAGAAGATGGTGGAGCTGGACGTGCCCGCGATGATCCACGGCTCAGGCACGTGCAACCCCGCGTTCACCACCACCGGCTCCCACTACATGAACGTCGACAACACCGGCTTCGTCCAGTTGATGGACTCCAACATCTTCCAGGACTTCCCCGGCATCAGGTTCATCCTGCCGCACGGCGGCGGGGCCATCCCCTACCAGTACGCGCGCTTCAAGGGGCTGAGCATCATGGCGAAGCGCGAGCCGTTCGACGAGTTCCTCAGCCGCCTCTACTTCGACACCGCCATCTACAACCAGGCCGCGACGGAGTTCATGCTGAAGACCATCGGCGTCGACAACGTGCTCTTCGCCTCCGAGATGATCGGCGGCGTGCAGGCCATCGACCCAGACACCGGGCGCTGGTACGACGACACGAAGCCGTACATCGATGGCATCGACTGGCTGACCGACGACGACAGGTACAAGCTGTTTCACGGCAACGTGCTGAAGGCATACCCCCGCGCGAAGCCGTACATCGAGCGCATCGAGGCAGGTAACGCGTAGGGACAACAGAGGAGGAAGCCATGGAGACGACTCTCGCTGCAGTCAAGGTTGAGCCCCGCAAGGCGGAGATACAGGAGATTGATGTCCCTGATATCGACTACAACAGCGCCCTGATGAGAGTCGAAGCCGCCGGCATGTGCGGCTCCTACGGCTACTTCACGGGAGCGGGGCGCGGAGGGAGTCCAACCCCGGGGATGAACGCGCACGAGAACGCGGGCATCATCGTGAAGGCAGGGCAGGGCTTCCTGGACCGGCACGGCGTCGAGGAAGGCGAGCTCGTCGCGCTGGAAGAGTACCTTCCGTGCGGGCACTGTGAGTGGTGCCGCATCGGCGAGTTCAGGCACTGCTGGTTCACCGACACGCACAACAACCCCAACCCCAGCAGGCTCGACGGCGGCTTCCGGAAGGACCTCTACCTCCCCCCGAACGTCGTGCTGCACAAGGTCTCGCAGTCGCTGACGCCCGACGAGGCCGCGCTGGCCCTGCCGGTCGGCAACGGCGTGCAGTGGGCGGTCAAGGAAGGCGAGGCCGCTCCGGGCAAGACGGTCGTCGTGCAGGGGCCGGGCTCCAAGGGCCTCGGCGCCACCCTCGCGGCGAAGAAGGCCGGCGCGACGGTCATCGTGACGGGCCTGTCCAAGGACGGTTCGCGGCTCGAAGCGGCGAGGCGGCTCGGCGCGGACCACACCGTCGACGTCCAGACCAACGACTTCACCGAGACGATCATGGACATCACGAACGGGCGCGGCGCTGACGCGGTGGTCGACTGCACGACCGGCCGCATCCCCGCCATCTTCAACCAGGCTATCGACGTCCTGGTGCGGCGCGGCGGCATCGTGGTCACGCAGGCCTACGAGCTCGAATCGTTCTCGCTGGAGAAGCTGACCGGCAAGTACGGACAGCTCCGGGCGTGCCGGGGCCACAGCTACGCCAGCGTAGCGATGGGCCTCGAACTGATCGCCTCCGGCGGGTACCCGCTCAAGGAGCTGGTGACGCACAACTTCCCCCTGGACCTGACCGGCGAGGCCTGCCTCGCCTCAGGCGGCGAGGGCGATGCGGGCGACGCCGTCTGGGTGATGGTCAACCCCAACATGGAAACGGCTGCCTGAATGTGTGGGCTCTCGTAGGGGCGGTTCGCGAACCGCCCCTACACCTGACGGAGACAGCGACCCGGGGCGCAGGGACCACGAAAGGAGCGACGGTATGGCCACCTTAGTCGGAACGTTCTTCCACTCGCATGGAGGCACGACGTCGCTCCCGCCGGAGCTGTGGGTCGAGCGCCGGAACGCCCGGCCGATCCGCCCCGACATGCCCAACGAGTCCCTGGAAGTGAACATCGAGAAGGCCAACCGCACGCACGAGGGCTTCCGCGTCCTGCGCGAGCGCATCGCCGAGCTGAAGCCCGACGTGCTCGTCATATTCAGCGACGACCAGTTGGAGTGCTTCGACTTCAACAACTACCCCGCGTTCGCGGTCTACGTCGGCGACAGCTACGCGAAGTCGCCGCGCGAGCCGCGCACCGCAGAGATCGGACGCCACGCCGAGCCCGGTTTCCGCTTCCCCGGCCACCCGGACCTCGCTGTGCACCTGCTTTCCGGCGTCATGCAGCGCGGCTTCGACCCCGCCTTCTGCATGGATATGCCGAAGCCGGACCGCGGCCTCGCGGGCGGCGTCATCCGGTCAGTCGAGGAGCTGACCGACTTCTCGCTGCCCTCCGTGCCCATCATGATGAACCTCTACTTCGCGCCGCAGGTGAGCGGCCTGCGCAGCTACCAGTTCGGCAGGGCCGTGCGCGAGGCGATCGACGATGCCCCGTCCGACTTGCGCGTCGCCGTCGCGGCGTCGGGCGGGCTCTGGCACACGCCCGGGATGCCGGGCGCTTGGCTGAACGAGGAGTTCGACCGCGCCATTCTGGCGCGCCTCGAAGAGGGCGACGCCCGCGGCATGGCCGACTACTTCGACTCCTATGTGATCCCGGAGGACGACACGAGCCAGGACGCCGCCTACCGCGGGCGCGTCAGCACCGGCATGCCGTCGCCGGGCGGCCCCGCGTTCGGCACCCGCGAGACCTGCGCATGGATCGCCGCCGCCGCCGTCACCGACGGCCGCCCCACCACCATAGTCGACTACATCGAGGTCTACGCCTCGCCGGTTGGGAATGCGTTTGCCTACTGCGACGACGTGTGAGGGGGGCATCGAAACAGTCTCGCTGTAGGGGGTAGTACAACTGAACAGGGGGTCAATGAGAAACCGACACCGTCGGACGCTTGAACGAATGCAGGCGACTCCGACCCCGGCGGACATCAGGTGGACGGAGATTGAGGCGCTGCTACGATCAATGGGAACCTCGGTAGTCGAGCGAGCTGGTTCCAGAGTACAATTTGTCAAGGGAGCGGAGTCCATCGTGGTGCATAGGCCGCATCCCCGGCCCGTCGCTGGACGTGAGACTGTCCGCGACATCGTGAGGTTTATCGAGCGTACAGGAGAGGGCTGATGTTGGAGTACAAGGGCTATATTGGTGAGGTCGTGTACGACGAAGAGGCTGAGGTCCTGCACGCCCGCGTCATCAACAGCGGCCCTTACCCCATAGCCAACGCCGAGGCCACCGACGTGGAGGGCATCAAGCGGGAGTTCCGCATCTCTATCGACGTCTATCTCGACGGGTGCGCGGAGCTTGGCATTGAGCCGGTCGCGCCCACAGCGATTCCTGTTACGCCATAGGCTGCCGTCAGCGACGGCCCCACCACCACCATCGTCGACTACATCGAGGTCTACGCCTCGCCGGTCGGCAACGCGTTTGCGTATTGTGACGACGTGCGAGGGTGTGACAGCATCTGGTTGAAGGAGGACTGCAGAGGGCAGGCTCCTCTGTGGGGCGAGTGAGGGTGTCCCCGATTCGACTACTACGGGAACCCCTCTATGTTCCTGTCGATGGCCGGGTTGTAGCGCTGGCCTGAAGCTGGAGTCCCAGAGCATGCAGCACCTTGAGCACCGTGCCAAACTCCGGGTTGCCGTCCGCAGACAACGACTTGTACAGGCTCTCCCTGCCCAGACTTGCCTCCTGAGCGACCATCGCCATGCGCCGTGCGCGTGCTATGTCACCCAGAGTAGCCATAATCAGGCTCAGGTCACCCTCTTCGAGGGCGACATTCAGGTAGGCGGCCATGTCCTCCTCAGTCTCCAGGTGCACCGCAGGGTCCCAGGAACGGGTCTTCGTCCTCGCCATGTCTGCTGTCTCCTATAGCCCTCTGGAACCAACGCGCGTAGACGTCGGTTTGGCGTACCTCAACCATCACTCGGGTTGTAGGCTACAGGATACTTATGGCGCAAGTGATGTGCTTCCACGGTAGGCGGGTGACGAAGCGGCCTCCCCATACTCCGGGAACATTGCCATGATCTCGTCGATGTTGGGGTTGTAGGTCTGGTGGCTGTGGTAGGTCGCCCGCGCCTGGTGCACAGTGCGTTTTGCGTTCTACAGGATGTGAAACGTAGAGTGCAAGGTATGCGCGTGCTCCCGGTCCGGCCTGCGTTCCTCGTCCCGCTGCTGCTCGTTGTCGTGGCTGCCTGTGGCGCGCCCGCTCCCGTGGCGACGCCTACCCCAACGCTTGCTCCGACTCCGACGCCTGCCCCTGCGCTGACAGCGACACCCACGCTGACGCCAACGCCGAGTCCAACCGTGGGGCCGTCCCAGGACGGACAGACTGCTATGCTTCTGCAGCGCGCGGAGCAGATGAGGGTCGAGATAATCGAGGCTACCCGGGAGGGCTGCGCCTTCCTGTACGAGGAAGGGGAGTACCGCAGCAACGGGTCCAGCGTAGCCGAGGGGAACGCCGGTGGGGACGTGCCGTACGGCAGAGTCGCCCGCACGACGATTGAGTTCGGCCCCGGTGGGCACTTCAGGGGAGAGAGCCAGTCCGTGACCGGTCTGCAAAGCACGCTGAGCGGCGGCGGCGTCGACGCGGACTTCCCCGCCTGGCTCGATGAGCAGATGGTGAGCTTGGCGGAGATGCTGGCCAGGGGTCGGTACGTCGGCGAATCGTCGTTTATCGGGCAGTCAAGCCTGCGCTACGAGACGCGTGTGGAAGGCGGCGCCTCATCGTCAGGTGCGGCGGAATCCCTGTTCGTCTTTGACTACGTTGTCGATAACCCCTTCATGCGCAGCGAGCACCAGTACGCCGTCTTCCCCGATGGCAACGTGCAACTCGAACGGCAGTGGACAGCGAGCGCTTTCGGCGTCGTGGGTTGCAGCCCGAACGGCGAAACCGCGCGTTCTGCCGGAGAGGCTGTGGTGATCGAGATCGAGCGGAACGCGCTGAACGTGCGTGAAAGCCTCGTGGAGAGCATCGACGCCGGATGCGCCCTCACGCTCACTATGGAGTACAACTCCGCCCCTCAGGCGGAGCGGGTGGAAGGCGGCGACGCTCGCGACCTGCTTGCGTGGTTCGTAGCGATTGCAGGACTGGCGAATCCCGACAACGCGGGCGGCGATGACAGTCCAATGGGGGCGGAGTATTCATATGTAGGGGAGACGGAGCTATACGGCCGCGCGGCCGTACGTTTCGAGCACACAGAGGTGCGGGCCAGCGAGTCCGGCCTCACCAACTACTTGAACGTACTGGAGTTCGTGCGGGAAAACCCGCTCCTCTCCCGCGCAACCGTCTATGGCGCGCTTCTCCCGGACGGGGCTCCCGCCATGGTCCACCGGCAAGCCGTGTCGAGCCTCGCAGCCGATTGTGGGTGATGGGGCGGATCACCCCGGAAACATCGCGATGATCTCGTCGATGTTGGGGTTGTAGGCCTGGTGGCTGTGGTAGATCGCCCGTGCCTGGTTGCGGTCCGGCGTGTAGTACAACTTCTCCTGCGTCATCTCGATGCACTGGTTCGTGGCGGGGTCCCGGAAGACGTTCATCGGGTCGCCGCCGTCCGCTACCGTCGCCATCGCCTCGTTCAGCATCCGGCGCAGCATGATGACACCCGTGTCCGACTCCCCGAGCTTCTCGCGGGTGCGGTCGGCGATGGGCGTCTGCGTCACCCACGCCATGAAGTCCTGCACCAGCGGAACCGCCACGTTCAACCCGCCGTTCGCGTCGTAGAGCGGGATCTCGTAGTACGGCACCTTCTCCTGCGGCGGCACCTCCACGTCAGGCGGGAACTGGTACCGCGTGTAGACGACGTGCAGCGTGTTCTCGTCGTCCACCGGCACGCGTATCTGGAACTCCGTGCTCGTCGTGCCGGTGGTGGAGCGGAGGATGTTGGGGAACACCCACGGGTGGCCGACCTTCCAGATGTCGTCCTCCTCGGTGCTGCCCTCGACGATGCGGCGCTTGAAGACGCCGTTGGCGAACTCGGTGAAGCCGATGCGCCGGTGAGGGCGCATCATCGCCTGGCGCCACGTCGGCACCTCCTCGCCCGTCTTCTGCGCGAGGTACCAGCCGTAGACGCCGTGCAGCCACTCGGCATGAACGGGGTCGGCTGAGTTCTCCTGGCACTGCAGCCAGTTGCACGGGAGCATCGTGAAGCCTATGTCGCGCCACGCGTGGTCGGTCACGAACAGGTCCCAGCGCGGGACCAGCGGCGCGGGCAGCGGGCCCATGTACGCGAACAGCAGCCCGCTGAGCTCCTCGACCGGGTACGCGGTGACCTTCACCTTCTCCTTGAAGCGCCCGTCCGGGTGCACTGTCTCCTCGAACGGCTGCTCGATACACTGGCCGCTCTCGTCCATCATCCAGCCGTGGTACATGCAGCGGAGCCCGTGCTCCTCAGGGATGCCATACGACAGGTCGACGCGCCGGTGTGGGCAGAAGCGGTCGATGAGCCCCAGCGTGCCGGACTTGTCCTTGTACAGCACGAGGTCCTCACCGAGCAGGCGCACCGGCTTCGTGGGGCGCTCGTCCATCTCGGCTGCCGCGGCGATGGGATGCCAGTAGCGCCGCATCAACTCGCCCATCGGCGTCCCCGGCCCGACCTGCGTGAGACGTTCGTTCTCCTGCTGCGTAAGCATCCCTGCGCCTCCTCTGTGCGGAGCGATCCTGTTGCGCCGGGATTGTAGCGCATCCCTTCTCCCTACAAGGGGAGGAGTGTGCCGCTCCTGCGGGCCGGGGGGTGAGGGTGCTGGGGGGTTGTCATGCTGAGCGGAGTGCAGCGGAGCCCGCGCCTTGGCGCGCAGCATCCTCTCGGGCACCCCTCCGCGCGCGCCATCTGCCCCTTTGCACAACTCCGCCTGCACGGTACCGTGATGGTTGGGCCGGTGGTCTCCCTGCCTCCCTCCATGCGGGGCGGGCCGAGATGGACTTGTCGGACCACCCCGGGAAAGCAACGGAATGCAACGATCTTCAGAAAACTCCCCTCCGCGCCACTCCTGGCGCCTCCGCCCTGGGCGTGAGCAGATCGTTGCTTTTCCGTTGCTTCTGCGTTGCCTTCCGTCCGCACCGGCGTTGCAAAGAGTCTGCGTCGGTGTTGCATAACTCCGGGTTGCCCCGCGTTGCGCATGGCGTCCGCCCGCCAGGCGCGCAGCGGACGTATAATGCGCCCAACCAAGGGGCATAAGGAGGCGGGCGATGACCATCTACGGGTTCGAGGACCACTGCTGGCAGGACGTGGTGAGCGCGGAAGACATCGAACTGTACAAGCACTACGAACGCGAGCTCTTCGTCGGACGGCGTCCGGCGATCCTGGCGATCGACCTGTACAACTCGGCGTACCAGGGCGGCCCGAAGCCGGTGCACGAGGTCGCGAAGGAGTTCCCGAGCGCCTGCGGCGAGCACGCGTGGAACGCCATCGAGCCGACGAAGCAGCTCTTCGCCATGGCCCGCGCCCGCGGCTTCCCGGTCGTCTACACGACGGGCGAGGACAGGCCGGAGGCGCGCCCCAACCGCCTCAAGTCGACAAACCGCCGCTCCAGGAACCAGGGCGAGAACCCATTCGGCATCTACGAGGCGTTCGCGCCGGAGCCGGAGGACCTCATCATCTACAAGCAGCGCGCGAGCGGCTTCTACGGCACGCCGCTGGTCGCGCAACTCGTCCAGATGGGCGTCGACACGGTGCTGGTCTGCGGCGAGAGCACGAGCGGCTGCGTCCGGGCCTCGGTCGCCGACGCCTACTCCAACGGCTTCCACGTCGTCATCGCCGAGGAGTGCGTCTACGACCGTGCCCAGCTGTCGCACAAGGTCAACCTGTTCGACATGCACCACAAGTACGCCGACGTCATGCACCTCGACGAACTCGCCGAGCACCTAGAGGCCTTCCCGGAGGCGTAAGGAGGGGGCCTGCGCTACAGCGTGTCGAACTCATCGGGAGTTAGTCCGGCCTGTCGCAGTATGCTGCGCAGTGTGCCGACGGCAACTTCTCGATGGCGTGGGACGATTGCCGTTCGCAGCCCGTCCTCGAGTTCTCTGACGAACTTGACGTGGCTGCCCCGTTGCGTTGTCTCCGTGAACCCTGCCGCCGTGAGTCTGCGGGCGACTTCCCGGAACGGCAGCGGTCTAACTGGCGGCAACCTCTACCTCGATGCGGCGGAGGTCGGGTGCGGATGACGGAACGGGCGGCTCGAAGTGCAGTCCCAACGCTTCGCGCAGGTTTGCGAGCGCCTCATCGACCGATTCTCCCTGGCTGGCGACGTCGGCCTCCAAGGCCTGCGCAACGTACCACGGCCCTTCCTTCCACACGCTCGCTGTAAAGACTCGCTTCATTGCCTGCGCTCCACCCCCATCGTGGCCACGACAGGAGCCATACCGGTTCATCGTAGCACACGCTTCACCGCTGGGCGCCCTGCACGCGGGACTCGCGGCCTGCCCACTCCCGCTCGCGCAGGACGTACTTCTGGATCTTGCCCGTCGCGGTCTTGGGGAGGTCGCCGAACTCGACATGGCGCGGCGCCTTGAAGCGCGCGATGCGGTCGCGGCAGAAGGCGATGACCTCCTCCTCGGTGAGCGTCGCGCCCTCACGCAGCGTGATGAACGCCTTGGGCGTCTCGCCCCAACGGTCGTCCGGCACGGCGACAACGGAGACCTCCAGCACGCCGGGGTGCTCCATGATGACCTTCTCCACCTCCTGGCTGGAGATGTTCTCCCCGCCAGAGATTATGACGTCCTTCGCCCGGTCCTTCAGCTCGATCTGACCGTCCGGGTGCCACACGCCGAGGTCGCCCGAGTGGAACCAGCCGCCCGCAAACGCCTTCTCCGTGGCGTCCGGGTCGTCCAGGTAGCCGGACATCACGCCGTTGGAGCGCATGACGACCTCGCCCATCGTCTCGCCGTCGCGGGGCACGTCGCTCATCTGCTCGTCGACGACGCGGAGACCGGTGCCCGCGTGGACGTACGGCACGCCCTGCTTCGCCCTGGCGAACGCGCGCTCCTCCGGAGTCATGTCGTCCCAGGCGAGTTGAGGCACGCAGAGCGTGATGGGTCCATAGGTCTCGGTGAGGCCGTAGAGGTGGATGATGTTCGCGCCCATGCCCTCCATCGTCCGCACGACCTGCGGAGCGGGCGGCGCGCCGCCGGTGGCGATGGTGAGGCCGGAGAGGTCCTGCCCCTCCGCGGCAGGCGAGGAGTACATGCCCGTGAGCACCGTCGGCGCTCCGCACATGTTGGTGACGCCATGCTGCTCGATGAGCCGGTAGACCTCTGCGGGGTCGACGCGGCGCAGGCAGACGTGCGTGCCGCCGACGACGGTGACAGCCCAGGTGTGGCACCAGCCGTTGCAGTGGAACATGGGAAGCGTCCAGAGGTAGACGCTGCGCCAGTTCAGCCCGGTCTCGATGACCTCGCCGAGTGCGTTGAGATACGCGCCGCGCGCGTGGTACTGCACGCCCTTGGGCATGCCGGTGGTGCCGGAGGTGTAGTTAACGGTGATGATGTCCATCTCCGAGGCGATGGGGTCGCGGTGCTCCCCTTCCGGCGCGGTCGCGAGGAACTCCTCGTACTCCGGCCCTGGGATGTCGTCGGCGCGCGGGACCTCGTCCACGACCTGCACGTAGAGCGATATGCCGGGCACTTCGTCGCGCACCTGGCGGACGGTGGGCGCGAACTCGGAGTCGAACACGAGCACCTTCGCCTTGGAGTGGTTGAGGATGTAGGCGATCTCACGCGGCGAGAGGCGCGTGTTGATGGCCACGAGCGCCGCGCCGATGCTCATGGGCCCGTAGTGCGCCTCCAGCAGCGGCGGGAGGTTAGGGACGATGAACGCGACGCGGTCGCCTCTGCCGACGCCCGCGCCCTTCAGCGCTCCGGCGAGCCTGTTCACGCGGTCGCGCAGTTCGCGGTAGGAGTAGACGCGCTCCTTGTAGATGACGGCGGGCTTGTCCGGGTAGACGAACGAACTCCGCTCGAGGAACGAGAACGGCTCCAGGTTCTGGTAGAAGACGCTGTTGTCCATGCGTGGCCTCCGAGGTTCGGCGGATGCGGCGCTATCCTAGCATCGGCAGCGGTCGCGGGGACGCATCAGACGGGTGGTATCATCGACACGTGGGGCGGCCCCTGCCCCGATATCCCATCGAGGTGTTGCACCGTGTCAGTTGCCGAGGACCGCTTGAAGGAGTTGGGGTTGGAGTTGCCGCAGGTGTCCACGCCGGTGGCGAATTACGTTCCCGCCGTGCGCACCGGGAACCTGCTGTACGTGGCGGGACAGGTGCCGCGCGACGCGGAAGGCGCGATGATCACCGGGAAGGTGGGCGCGGACATGGAAGTCGACGATGCGTACAACGCGGCGCGCATCTGCGGGCTCTCCGCGCTCGCGGTGGCGAAGCGAGAGATAGGCGACCTCGACAACGTCGTGCGGGTCGTGCGCGTGATGGGCCTGGTGAATGCCACGCCGGACTACACGCAGCAGCCGCAGGTCATCAACGGCTTCTCAGACCTGATGGTGGCGGTCTTCGGCGAGGCGGGACGGCACGCGCGCGTCGCCTACGGCGCGGGTTCGCTGCCGGGCGGCGCTGCGGTGGAGGTCGAGTCGCTGTTCGAGGTGCGGTAGGGCCGCGTTGCTAGAGGCTCTCTCCGGCGGCGAAGCGTGCAGCGCGGAGCGTGTTCGTGAGCAGCATGGCGATGGTCATGGGACCCACGCCGCCGGGCACAGGCGTAATGGCTGACGCCTTCTCCGCGACTGCGTCGTAGTCCACGTCCCCAACGAGCCGGTAGCCGGACTTCCGCGTTGCGTCGTCCACGCGGTTGATGCCCACGTCTATAACCACCGCGCCGTCGGCCACCATGTCTGCCGTGAGCGCACGGGGCCTGCCGATCGCGGCCACGACGATATCAGCCTGCAGGGTGAGGGCGGCCAGGTCGCGCGTGCCGGTGTGGCAGACGGTAACGGTGGCGTTCGCGCCGTGCGCTTTCTGCATGAGCAGAACGGAGAGCGGCTTGCCGACGATGTTGCTGCGTCCCACGATGACGACGTGTTTGCCTGCGGGGTCGTTGCCGGAGCGAACGAGCATCTGCTGCACGCCCGCGGGCGTCGCGGGGAGGAACCGTGGGTTGCCTTCCAGCAAGCGTCCGCCATTGATGGGGTGCATGCCGTCCACGTCCTTGTCCGGGTCTATCGCGAGGATGACCTCTCGCTCCTCGATGTGAGGGGGAAGCGGAAGCTGGACGAGGATGCCGTGGAAGCGGGGATCGGCGTTGAGTTGCTGCACGAGGGAGATGAGCTCGTCCTGTGACGTCTCCGTTGGCAGTTCGAACGTCTCGCTGAACATATCCGCCTCATCGCAGGCGCGGCGCTTGTTGCGCACGTAGACGGCGGAGGCGGGGTCGTCGCCAACCAGCACGGCGGCGAGGCCGGGGACCACACCAAGACGCTTGGTAAGCGCACGTGTCTCTTCGGCCACCTCGCCGCGTATCTCCTCAGCCATCTGCTTGCCATCGATAACGGTCACGGTCACGGACATCGCCTCCAGTGGGGTGCGTCAGATGATAGCAGCCGCTGGGCGGTCGGGCTGATATGATGCTGCCCGCTGGGTGTATCGGGCTTCGCCAGGTACATCCGGCGCGTTGCAGATGGAGGAAGGAAGGTGCAGGACATCTCTGTCGGCGTGGACATGATTGAGATAGATCGCATCGCTGCAGCGCTGGAGCGTTTCGGGACGCGGTTCCTGGAGCGCGTCTATACGGAGAGTGAGATTGCTTACTGTCGCGGACGCGCCCCCCAACTGGCTGCGCGGTTCGCTGCGAAAGAGGCGACGATGAAGGCATTGGGGACCGGTACGCGCGGCGTCGGGTGGCGCGAAGTAGAGGTGACGCGGAAACGCAGCGGCGAGCCGGAGATAGCGTTACACGGCAGGGCAGACGCTCGGGCGCGCAAGCTGGGTATAGACCGGCTCGCGGTGAGCCTGTCGCATTCGCGTGCCTACGCTGTGGCGTCGGTTGTGGGGCGTTTGTCTTGAAGGTCGTAACCTCGGAGGAGATGCGGCTCCTGGAGTCGCGTGCGGCGGAGGCGGGGGTCCCGGCGGAATCGCTGATGGAGAGCGCAGGGCTCGCGGTCGCCCGGAGCATCGCGCACCGGCTGGACGGCGTGCGAAGCAAACGCGTCGTCGTGCTGGTGGGACCGGGGAACAACGGCGGCGACGGTATGGTCGCGGCGCGTTACCTGGCGGACTGGGGGGCGGTGGTGACCCTCTACATGACGACGGCGCGGCGGCGTGAGGACAAGTTCGAGGAGTGCCGCGAGCGCCGCTGCCGTGTGGTCGAGGCGTCCGAAGACCTCGAATGCTGGCAACTGGGCAGCTACGTCTCGCTTGCCGATCTCGTGCTCGACGCGGTGCTCGGCATCGGCGCGCATCCAGGCCTCGACCCGGTCCTGCGGGCGATCTTCGAGTCCGTGGCGGAGATGAAGGCGCACTCCCAGCGACCGGTGTTCGCCGCGCTCGACCTACCCACAGGCCTCGACGCGGACACCGGCGAGTGCGACGACGCCTGCTTCCCTGCGGACGTGACACTCGCGCTCGGCGCGCCGAAAGCAGGCCTGCTTCAGTTCCCTGGAGCCGGACGCGTTGGAACACTCGAAACGCTCTCCATCGGCTTGCCGGAAGGCGTCGACTACGGGCTGCCGCTCGACCTCGTGGATGCTTCGCTCACGGGTGGCCTGTTGCCGCCCCGCCCCGCGGACGGTCACAAAGGGAGTTTCGGGAACGTACTCGTCGTCGGTGGACACCGGCGGTATGTTGGCGCGCCCGTGCTGGCGGCGTCTGCGGCGTATCGTATGGGAGCCGGGCTCGTCAACCTCGCCGCTCCGGAGAGCGTGAGCAGAGTCGCGGCAACGCAACTCATCGAGCAGGTGCACGCCCCGCTGGCGGAGAGCGCTGACGGCGGCATTGCGGCCGAAGCTGCGGGAACCGCTCGCGAGGCGCTGAACGCTGCTTCCGCAGCCGTGGTCGGGCCAGGCATGGGGGCAGACGAATCGTCGGTCGCGTTCCTGCGCGCACTGCTGCTCACTGAGCCCGCGGTGCCTACGCCGGTCGTGCTGGACGCGGACGCGCTGAACATCCTCGCAAACATCTACGGCTGGCCGTCGATGCTCGCGGTACCCACTGTGCTGACGCCGCACCCGGGCGAGATGGGGAAGTTGCTCGGACGGCCTGCGCACGAGGTTCAGGTGGACCGCAAGGGCGCGGCGATGGCGTCGGCGGAACAGTGGGGCCAAGTGGTGGTGCTCAAGGGCGCGCATACGGTCATCGCGGCGCCGGACGGGCGTGTTGCGCTCAGCCCGTTCGCGAATCCCGCGCTCGCCACGGCAGGCTCTGGCGACGTGCTCGCCGGCATCATAGGCGGCCTGCTGGCGCAGGGCATGGAGCGCTACGAGGCTGCGGTGGCGAGCGTGTACCTGCACGGAGCGGCGGCTGAACGCTGGAGCGCGGCCAACGGCAGTGGGGGCATGCTCGCGAGCGATCTCCTCGCGCTGCTTCCGCGCGTTACGGAGGACACGCGCGCTCGCTGAGGGGTCGAGCCCTAGCTCCGTGTCAGAGAGAGGACGATCTTCGAGGCAGGCACGAAGTCATCGCGGTGGACGCGGATGGAGGCGTTGGTCGAAGGCATGGAAGGCGTGATGTCGAATCCGCCCATGGTCTTGAACTGCACGCGGATGCCCTGACGCTTCAGTTCCTCGTAGATGGCGACAGCCCCGTTCTTGCGTGCTGCGCCCCAGACCGTGTGCACCTCCCGCCAGGTGCGGGCTTCGCGGTACGCCCGGTAGTACCAGACACCGCCAGCGATGGCGACGGCAATGAGTGCGATGACGAAGAGGAATTCCACGCTTATCTCTCTTTCGAATGCCTTACGTCCACCAGTGCTGCGACACGATCGAGGATCGCCATCGCCACGTCATATTTTGCCATGAGCGGCAGTTCTGTGTCCCCGCTTTCGTCTACGAGCCAGACCTTGTTCTCGTCTGAACCGAAACCTGCGCCAGGCAGCGTGATGTCGTTTGCCGCGACGAGATGGACGCGCTTGCCCTCCAGTTTGGCGCGAGCGTTCTTCAGCAGACTGCTGCTCTCTGCGGCGAAAGCCACCTTCACGATGCCGTCCGGCGCGGCTGCGATGATGTCCTCCGTACGCTCCAGGGCGAGCGTCAGATCGGCCGTAGCTTCCTTCTTGATCTTCTCGCCGCTGGGTTCAGCGGGACGGTAGTCGGCGACAGCGGCTGCCATCACGAGGGCATCAGCAGAGCAGGCGGCTTCCTGAACAGCGGTGCGCATCTGTTCTGCGGTGTTCGCACGCGCGACGCGCACGCCGACTGGAGGGTCGATCGAGGCGGGCGCGGTCACGAGCGTCACATCCGCGCCGCGGTCCCTCGCCGCCTCTGCGATGGCGTACCCCATCTTGCCGGAGGAACGGTTGGTGAGTATGCGGACGGGGTCGAGCGGTTCCTCCGTGCCCCCCGCGCTGACGACGATGCTCCGCCCGCGCAGGTCGCCGTTCGCGCCGAGCGTCTGCGCGATGCGTCCGAGCAGTTCCGGTGTATCGGCGAGCCGTCCCCAACCCACGAGCCCTGAGGCAAGCCGTCCTTCGCCCGGCCCGACGATGATCGCTTCCCGTTCCATAAGCGTGTTCACATTCTGCCGCACGGCCGGGTGCTCCCACATGTTGGCGTCCATCGCGGGGGCGATGAGCAACGGCGCGCCGGTCGCCAGCGCGGTCACGCTGATGGGGTCGTCGGCCAGGCCGCGCGCAAGCTTCGCGAGCGTGTGAGGGGGCGCGGGGGCGGCCAGGGCGTTCACGCTGATGGGGTGGTCGGCGAGGCCGAGCGCAAGCTTGTGGAGCATGTGAGCGGTCGCGGGAGCGACGACGAGGATATGCGCGGCTTGCGCGAGGGCGACGTGCTCGATCGCCTCCGGTGAATGCAGGTCGAACAGGTCGGTCAATACGGGGCGGTGGGTGATGCTGCGGAAGGTGAGCGGTGTTACGAACCGGGTTGCGGAGTGCGTCATGAGCACGTCGACTTCGGCTCCGCCCTGAGTGAGCTTGCTGGCGAGGTCGGCAGCCTTGTAGGCGGCGATGCTGCCGCTGACGCCGAGCAGGATGCGCTTGCCGTGGAACGGGCCGCTCATCGCGCGCCTCCCGTCTGGGCGGGCTCGCGGTTCAGGTTGAAGATGTGGCGCAGGCCGCGCAGGGTCAACTCCGGGTCGACCACGTCGAATACCGAGGTCTGCTCGGCAATGATCGGGACGAGACCGCCAGTGCCGACGACTCTCGCATCCGGCGCGTCCATCTCGTCGCGGAAGCGGCGCACCATCGCCTCAACGAGTCCGGTGAAACCGAAGACGAGTCCGGAGTTGATGGAGGCCGTGGTGTTCTTGCCGATGGCGTGCTCCGGCGCGGTGAGGTCCACGCGGCGCAGCATGGAGGTGTTGGCGGCGAGCGCATCCCCCGCAAGGCCGACGCCGATGGAGATCGCCCCACCGAGGTAGTCGCCGTCCGCCGTGACGGCGTCGAAGACGGTTGCGGTCCCGAGGTCCACGACGATGGCAGGTCCGCCGTAGTAGTGGAGGGCAGCAGCGGCGTCTACAACACGGTCGGCGCCCACGTCGTGGGGGCTCTGGTACTGGATGCGGATGCCGGTGCGGGTTCCCGCGCCCACGACGACGGGGTCGCAGGAGAAGAGGGAGCGCGCGACCTCCTCGAACACGCCGGTGAGCGGGGGGACGACGCTGCACATGGCAGTGTCGGTGACGTCGCCCACAGCGATGCTCTTCAAGGGCAGGAGTTCGCGCAGTTGGAGGGCGTACTCGTCCGTCAGGCGCCGCGAGTCGGTGGAGAGTCGCCAGCTCGCGACGAGGTCATCGCCATCGAAGGCACCGATGGTGATGTTGGTGTTGCCTATGTCCAGCGTAAGGAGCATGGAGAGATTATACGCCCCTCACGAGTGGGCTCCCGATACCTACTCATCTCGGGTGCTGCGAGCCCCGAGCAGTGCGGCCACAGCCAGCAGGATCAGGACAAAGGTGGCCATTTCGAAGAGGAAGACGCTGCGCAAACCCCAGGCGACGACCATCGCTCCCCCTGCGAGGGGCCCCAGCGCGACGCCGAACGCGTGTGCGAGCTGCGCGGCGCCGAACGCTGCCCCGTGCTGTCCACTGGGCGAGCGCAGTGCGATGAGTCCGTTCACGAGTCCGGAGAGGCCGCCGGAGAAGAGCGCGATGGCGGCGAACCCTGCAGCAAGGGTGAGGTAGTCGTTCGCGAAGTAGGGCACGAGGGACGAGAACGCAGCGAGCACCGCCCCAAACATGAGGACGCGCTGCAGCCCTATCTTGGGGGCGAGCCAGCCCATCCCTATAGAGGAGATGGCGGACGCGATTCCTCCGAGAGCGAACACGATCCCGGATTTGGTGCCGCTGTGGGATCCGCCCTCCACTATGCCAACGAGTCCGGGGATCGCGGGCTGGATCATGAGGTGTGCGGCAAGCACGAGGAAGACGACCCCGTAGAGCGGCAGCATCGCTCGGGACGTGCTCAGCCGCCAGAGAACCACGAATGGTTGTACGAGACCCAGGGCAGACTCAGAGGGGCGGAAGTCCTCCCGTACCAGGAAGATGACGATGACGGCGGAACTCCAGAGTGCGGCGCCGGTAGCGAAGAACGCTGCTCTGAACCCGAATGCGTCGTAGATCATCCCGCCGAACAACGGGCCGAGCGCTACGCCTACGAACAGGCCCGACTGAACGATACCGGCGGCGAAGGGAAGCCGTTCTCTGGGCGTATGCGCCGCAACGAGGGCCATGATGGTTGGAACGACGCCGCTCGTTGCCCCGATCACGAAACGGGAGGCCATGAGCTGGAACGGCGTTTGCGAGAAGCCGGAGATCGTGAGGAACAGGCCTCCAAGGATCAGAGACCTCAGGACGTTCAACTTGCGCCCGTAGCGGTCGCCCAGGACGCCCCAGATGGGGCTGGAGAGTCCCATGCCGAGGCCAAATACCCACCCGGCCAGTCCAGCCCAGAACGCGGCGCGCTCCGTGGTGAACCCGCCCAACTCCTCGAAGAACAGCGGGTAGAAGGGGAAGGTGAAGGAGAAGCCGAGGGTCGTCCCCACCTGTGCGAACCACAGTGCGATGAGGTTCTTCTTCCATGAGACGGGGCGTGCGAGCGTTGTGGACGACACGAGAGGCAGGATAGCACCCCATTCGTGAGGGAAGCGCGGAGCATCTCTCGCGCGGCCTCAACGCTGCGTCTGCTAACATGAAACGCGATACCCCACGTTCCGGAGTCCCTGCGCATGACGACGAATCCGGCCGGAGAGCCGCTTTCGAAAGCCTACGACCCGCGCCAGGTTGAGGGCAGACTGTACGAGTGGTGGGAGCGCTCCGGTTACTTCAGGGCCACGCCCGACCCGGACCGGGAACCGTTCACCATCATCATGCCGCCGCCCAACGTCACGGGCGAGTTGCACCTCGGCCACGCGATGACGGCCGCGATAGAAGACGCGCTCACCCGGTATCACCGCATGAAGGGTGACGTGGCCCTCTATCTGCCTGGCACCGACCACGCGGGTATCGCCACGCAGGTCGTCGTCGAGCGGCAGCTTGCCGCAGATGAACTGACGCGCCACGACATCGGACGCGAGGCGTTCCTCAAGCGTATCTGGGAGTGGGTAGACAAGACCGGCGACACGATAGACAACCAGCACCGCAGGCTTGGCGCGTCGTGCGACTGGGAACGCAAGACGTTCACGCTGGACGAAGGCCCGGCCCGCGCCGTTCGTACGACGTTCAAGAACCTCTACGACGAAGGACTCATCTACCGCGGGGAGCGGATGATCAACTGGTGCGTCAGTTGCCGTACCGCGCTGTCCGATCTCGAGGTCGAACACGAGGAGGTACAGGGCAACCTGTACTACATCCGCTATCTCTACGAGGACGGCTCCGGGCACCTGACCGTTGCGACGACCCGCCCGGAAACGCTGCTGGGTGACACAGCGGTTGCGGTGAACCCAACGGATGAACGGTACGCAGGCGCTCCGGGCAAACGGGTCCGTCTGCCGGTGCTTGGGCGGCTCATCCCCGTCATCGCCGACGATGCGGTTGCAGCCGAGTTCGGCACGGGCGCGCTGAAGATCACGCCAGGGCATGACCCCAACGACTTCGAAACGGGAGAACGTCACGGCCTGCCCATCCTGAACGTGCTGAATGCAGACGGCACGCTGAACGAGGAGGCGGGCCCATACGCCGGGTTCGACCGATTCGATGCGCGAAAGGCGATCGTCGCGCAGCTGGAACAAGAGGGATTGCTGGAGAAAGTGGAGCCGCATTCGCACTCGGTGGGCCATTGCCAGCGCAGTGGCGACCCGGTCGAACCCATAGTCTCGATGCAATGGTTCGTCAATATCGCTCCACTGGCCGAACCCGCTCTCGCCGCCGTGCAGGACGGACGCATCCGCATCGTTCCCGAGCGCTTCGCGCGCGTCTACGCGAATTGGATGGAGAACATCCGGGACTGGTGCATCTCCCGGCAACTGTGGTGGGGGCACCGTATCCCGGTCTGGTACTGCGGGGCGTGCAGCCATCAAACCGTTGCTGTGGATGAACCGCAGGTATGCGAAGGGTGCGGTTCGGGCGATATCGAGCAGGACGAAGACGTGCTCGACACGTGGTTCTCGTCCGGGCTGTGGACGCACTCGACGCTCGGCTGGCCGGAGAGCAATGCCGACCTGAACTACTTCTATCCCACCTCCGTGATGGAGACGGGCTACGACATCCTCTTCTTCTGGGTGGCCCGCATGATCATGATGGGAATGCGGAACATGGGGGATGTCCCCTTCCGTACCGTGTACCTGCACGGCCTTGTGCGCGACGAGCAGGGACAGAAGATGAGCAAGACTCGGGGGAACGTCCGAGACCCCCTTGACGCTATCGATCAGTACGGGACCGACGCGCTGCGTTTCGCGTTGACGACCGGCACTACGCCCGGCAACGACTCCCGCTTCAGCGACGACCGCTTGGAGGCGGCGCGCAACTTCGCGAACAAGTTGTGGAACGTCGGCAGGTTCGTCATCGGCCAGACGGAAGGGCAGGAAGGCATGGAAGGGTGGTACGCCACCCCGCCGCGCGAGCACCGGCATGACAGGTGGATGCTCTCCAAGGCGCAGCAGACCGCCGTTCGCGTGAACGACCTCATCGCCGATTTCCAGATAGGTGAGGCGGAGCGCGTCCTTCACGAATTCATCTGGAGCGACTTCGCCGACTGGTACATCGAGCTCGCGAAGGTGCGGATGCGCGGCGGCGACGACCAACCCCGGCGTGTGCTGGCGCACGTGCTGGAGCGGGTACTACGGCTGCTCCACCCCTTCATGCCCTTCGTGACGGAAGAGATATGGCAGCGGCTCACTGCCGTGTTGCCCGCTGAGGGCAACCTGCCCGAGTCCATCATGATCGCTCCGTACCCGGACCCGAAGGCCCGCCTGTCCGAGGAGGAGTTGCAGGCGCGCAGGGACGCTGACGCTCCAGCTTCTGAGGATGTGGATCTGTTGATAGACCTCGTGCGGGCCATCCGCAACGTCCGCGCCGAGCTGAAGATCGAGCCCCAGACCCTGCTGGACGCCGCAGTCGCTACATCCCGGCCCGCCGCCGCACTGGAAACCGAGACAGACGCCATCCGGGGACTCGCCCGCGTCGGCGCGCTGCGGTTCGGCGATGCGGACGTGGGTCAGGACATGGTGCGTCTCGTGGTGCGGGACGTGACGGTAGCGCTCAACGTTGGAGGGTCGGTGGACCTGGGGGCGGAACGGGAGCGCCTGCGTGGAGAAGCTGCGAGCGTGGAGAAGCACGTCACAGGGCTGGAAGGCCGTCTGAGCAACACGCAGTTCCTGGACAAGGCACCTGCTGAGGTGGTGGAGCGCGAACGAGAGCGACTGGAGAGCGGCCGAGCGAGGCTGGAACGTATCACCGAACTACTCCGCGACCTTGGAGGCTAGCCGCATCGGTACGAGGACGCACCACGGCGCGGAGTTCCGCGAACCGCTGACGGACGCAGATGCCGTGAGCGGTTCGTAGGCCATGCGACTACCCTCGAAACGCGGCATCATGGGTGGGCTCCGCCTGGAGCTGGTCGTCATCACAGGCGGACTGATCGCGTCGGCCCACGCCTCGATGATGATTATCACCCCGGTGATGCCGGAATTCATCAATCTGATCGGCGGCGGCGTTTTCGCGCTCGGCCTCACCTTTTCTGTCTACGGTGTGGGACGCTTCATCACGAACATCCCGGCGGGCGTGATATCGGAGAAGGTGGGGCGGAAGTGGATCATCACCATCGGCGGGCTGGGGGTTGCGCTGTTCGCGACCCTGGGCGGTTTCGCTGAGGACGTCCCGACGTTTCTGACCCTCCGGTTCCTGAGCGGGGTTGCGAGTTCCATGACCATCGTGATGGCGAATGTCGTCGCGGCGGACCTGAGTACGGTGGAGAACCGCGGGCGTGTTCTGGGACTCATGCACGGGCTGCAACTCGTCGTGGGGACGGGCAGCCCGGCGTTGGGAGGGCTGATAGGGGAGGTTTTCGGGACACGTGCGCCGTTCTACGTCTCCGGGATCTTCGTGCTGACGTTCGCGCTGTGGGGCATCGTACGGTTGCCTGAGACACGCCCTCAGCCGGGGAGCGAGGGCGCCGGTGAGCATATCCGGCACCGCAACTCTCCGCGCGGTGCGCTCTTCCTGTTGCGGGACATGAGCTTCTTCATCGTCTGTGTGAGCGGATTCTCCACGTTCTTCCTGCGTGGAGGGATGGCAACGACGCTTATTCCGCAGTTCGCCTACGACGTTATGGAGCTGGGGCCGGGTGCGATAGGCCTCCTGTTCACCGTCTCGTCGCTCATGCACGGCATCCTTATCTATCCGGCGGGAGCGCTCTCGGACAAGTATGGGCGGAAGATCATCATCGTACCTGCCGGCCTGCTGACCGGTCTGACCGTCGCTGCACTGCCTTTCTCGGACACACTGCCAGCGTTCATCACCGTGTTCGTGTTTCTGCACATCGCGCAGGGCTGGGGCGGGCAGGCGCCCATTGCCTACGTTGCCGACCTTGCACCCGCGGGGATGCGAGGTATGGCGATAGGGCTCTACAGGACGTTCGGGGACGCGGCGGGGATGATTGGGCCGGTGGTCTCCACGAGCCTCGTCGCGGGCGTCTCCTACCACGCTGCGTTCGGGTTCAATGCGGTGCTGTGGACGGTGACGATCGTGGTGTTCGCCTATCTGGCTGTGGAGACCGCGGGGAAGCACCGCAAGCGAGGGCCCATCGCGGCGCCGCAGGAAGCGCAGCCGGAGCGGGCGCAGCCGTAGGCGGAGGAGTTCTACCCCCTATCGGCGGCTGCGCGCTCGCGGAGTTCGTTGAGCATGCGCAGTCCCTTGCGGGTGTCGCTGGCGATGCGGGCCTGTTCCGAGTTGCCGATGCGCCGCTTGAAGAGCCAGTAGGTGAACGCGCGGGACTGGGCCAGCGTGAGACGCACGCGGCGTCCGCGCCTGTGCTCGCGCTGGAACTGCCTCAGGAGGGGCATGAGTTCGGCGCGGTAGAGCCGCTCGGCGATGAGGTTCTGCACGCCGAACGGGTGCTGGAGGCCAAGCACGCTGCGCTCCTTCTCCACCTCGCGTTCCACGGCGTACCAGAGCGCCTCCTCCACGACGACGCCGTAGAAGTGGTTGAGGTGCGCGCGGTACTTCTCCGGACCCAGAAGACTCTTGACCCGAGCCTCGGTTATCCCATCCGGCAGCATGCCGGTGAAGAGCAACTCCTCCGCCTCGCCGGCGGGGATGCGGCCCGCCGGAGCCTCGCGCAACAGGCGCTCCGCCAGCAGCAGCCAGTCGAAAGCCTCCCCCTCGATGAGGTAGTCGAGCTGTACGCCGTCCACGACCTCGGAAGGGGCGGACCATTCGCCGATGGCAGTGAGCAGCGCTTCCGGCCACGGCGCGCCAGTGGAGAGTGCGCTGCGGAACCGTTCGACCGTTCCGTTGGCCGCCTCATCGGTTGGAGGATTGGACACCAGGGTTGGGCGCGGCGCGACGGTGGTCTGCATGGCGGCTATCGGCCCTTCCGTTTGCGGGCCTTCTTGCCGCCGCCGGCAGCACGTTCCGCCTGCCGCCGCATCCATCGCGGGGCGTCCGGCGGGACGTCCACGGGAGCGGCAGGCGCCGCGGAGGGGCGACGTTGACCGACGGCCTTGGCCATCACGGTCTCGGTTCGCGTGGTGTCCACGGTTGCGGCCCTGCCGTTCGTGCTGCCCGCCTTCGGCGCCGCCTGTCCGACAGGCGCGACGTGGAAGATGGTGTGGACGATATCGTGCTGCACCCGTTCCAGCAGGCCGTCGAAGGCCTCGTGGCCCTGTTTCTTGTACATGACGAGAGGGTCGCGCTGGCCGTAGGCGTAGAGGCCGATGCCCTGCCGCAGGTTGGACATCATGGTGAGGTGTTGCACCCAGAGCCGGTCGATGGTCTGGAGCATGACGGCGCGTTCGATGGCGCGCATGGTCTCCGCGCCGAATTCCTCTTCCCGCTGCTCGTAGAGGGACTCGGCGGCGGCGAGGAGCTCCTCCTCGGTCTGCGCCGCCCCTTCCCGGAGCAGGGAGTCGGCGTCGAATCCGGCGGGCAGGGGCATGATGACGCCGACGCTTGCGAGGAACGGCTCGATCTCCCATTCCTCCGGCTCGCCGGGGAGGTAGGTCTGCACGAGGGCTGAGATCTCCTTGCCGATCATCTCCTGGATGTTGGCCCGGAGGTCGGCTCCTTCCAGCACCTTGTCCCGCTCCGCGTAGATGACCTCCCGCTGGCGGTTGACGACGTCGTCGTACTCGACGAGGTGCTTGCGGATGTCGAAGAAGTAGGACTCGGCCTTGCCCTGGGTCATCTCGAGGCTCTTGGTGAGCATGCCGCTCTCCAGCGGGGCGTCTTCGGCGAACGCCTTGCCCACGAGGCGGCCCACCATGCCGCCGGAGAACCGGGTGAGGATGTCGTCCTCCAGCGAGCCGTAGAAGCGCGTCTCGCCCGGGTCGCCCTGGCGTCCGGAGCGTCCGCGGAGCTGGTTGTCTATGCGGCGCGATTCGTAGCGCTCGGCGCCGATGACGTAGAGGCCCCCTTTGGATACGACGTCTTCATGCGCGTGCTGCCACGCGCCGGGCTCCGCCTGCGACGACGGGTCGCCGCCGAGGATGATGTCCGTGCCGCGTCCTGCCATGTTGGTGGAGACAGTGACCGCGCCGGGCTTCCCCGCCTCCGCCACGATCTGCGCCTCGCGCTCGTGATTCTTGGCGTTAAGTACCTCATGCTTGATACCGCGCCTGCGGAGCAGGCCGCTGAGCTGCTCCGAGCGTTCGATGGAGGTCGTGCCAACGAGTACGGGCCTGCCCTCGGCGTTCAACTCCTCGATCTGGTCGGCGATGGCCCGGAACTTCGCGGCGTGTGTCTTGTAGACGAAGTCCGCGTGGTCTTCCCGGACCATGGGAGCGTTGGTGGGGACGGCGAGCACCTCCAAGCCGTAGACCTTGAAGAACTCCTCCGCTTCGGTGAGGGCGGTGCCGGTCATGCCGGCCAGTTTGGCGTACATGCGGAAGTAGTTCTGGAGCGTGACGGTGGCGTAGGTGATGGTCTCGCGCTGGACCTTGACGCCCTCCTTCGCCTCGATTGCCTGGTGGAGGCCCTCGCCGTAGCGGCGTCCGGGCATGAGGCGGCCGGTGAACTCGTCGACGATGACGACCTCGCCGTCCCTGACGACGTAGTCCCTGTCCCGCTGGTAGACGAACTGGGCCCGCAGCGCGTTCTCCACGAAGTGGGTGAGGACAGAGTTGGACGGGTCGTAGAGGTTGCCGATGTTGAGGAGAGATTCGATCTTCGAGATGCCCGAGTCGGTGAGCAGGGCCTGCCGCTCCTTCTCCGCGATGGTGTAGTCCTCCTCCGCCCGCAGGCGGGGGATGACGCGGGCGACCGTGCCGTAGAGCGTCGTTGATTCCTGGGAGGGGCCGCTGATGATGAGTGGGGTGCGGGCCTCGTCGATGAGGATGTTGTCCACCTCGTCGACGATGGCGTAGTGCAGTTGCCGCTGCACCTTCTGGACGAGGGCAGAGGCCATGTTGTCGCGGAGGTAATCGAAGCCGAACTCGTTGTTGGTGCCGTAGGTGATGTCGGCCTCGTAGGCCTCCTTGCGGGAGACGGGGCGCATCTCCGGCGGGGCGCTGCCAGGCCGGTAGCCGGGGTCCAGGACGTGGGCGGCCTCGTGCTGGAGGCAGCCGGTGGAGAGGCCGAGGAAGGAGTAGACCTTGCCCATCCAGAGCGCGTCGCGACGGGCGAGGTAGTCGTTGACCGTCACGACGTGGACGCCGTTGCCTTCCAGCGCGTTGAGGTAGACGGGGAGGGTTGCGACGAGGGTCTTGCCCTCGCCGGTCTTCATCTCTGCGACCTTGCCCTCGTGGAGGGCTGCGCCGCCGATGAGCTGGACGTCGAAGTGGCGCAGGCCGATGGCGCGCCACGCGGCCTCCCGCACGACGGCGAATGCCTCATCGCGGAGGTCATCGAGCGTTTCGCCGCGGGCGATGCGCTCGCGGAAAGCGGCGGTGCGGGCGGCGAGCTCGTCGTCGGTGAGGGCAGTCAGGCTGCGTTCGAAGTCTCCGACGACGTCGACCACGCGCTGGTAGCGCTTGACTTCCTTGTCGTTCGAGTCGCCGAAGACGTTGAGCAGTTTGCCGAGCATGTTATGGACGGCCTCCCGTGTTCATTCTAGCAGCACCTCTCAAGGCTCGAATGCGGAAATCGCCTGCTGGCAGAATCGATGAAAAAGTCACTGCCTGCTAACGGAATCGATGAAAAAGTTATCGATTGTTAACGTAGGGCGTGCGCGACGGTGCGTATACTGCGCCCGGAACGGAGAAGGAATCCGTATGAGCTACAGCTTCCGAACGTTTCGAGGGGACGTCTTCGGCGGGATTACAGCGGTGGTGGTGGTGTTGCCGGTATCGCTCGCTTTCGGCGTGGCGTCGGGGCTGGGAGCGATCGCAGGGCTGTACGGCGCGGTCGCGGTCGGTTTCTTCGCAGCCGTATTCGGCGGGACGAAGTCCCAGATATCCAGCCCCACGGGTCCCATGGCCGTGGCGATGGCCGTGATCGTGACGAGCCACGCGGAGACCTTCACGCAGGCGTTCACCATCGTCATCATGGCCGGGGTGATACAGGTCATGCTTGGCGTGCTGCGGATCGGACGGTTCGTGGCGTATACGCCGTACTCGGTGATATCCGGGTTCATGTCCGGCATCGGGGTAATTATCATCCTCATCCAGACGCTGCCATTCCTCGGGGTGGCCACGGCGACAGGCGGGCCGGTGGGAGCGGTCCGTGCGTGGCCGGATGCGTTGAGTGACCTGAACCTGAGCGCGGTCGCCATCGCCGCGACGACACTGGTGGTCGGCGTGGCCTGGCCCGCCCGCTTAGGGAAGTACCTGCCGCCCACGCTGGCGGCGCTGATCGCCGGGTCGCTGCTGGGAGTCCTATGGCTGACGAACACGCCGGTCATCGGCGAGGTCCCGACCGGTCTGCCGGAGCTGCAGCGGCCCGACTTCTCCCCCGGGTTCCTGGTGGGGGCGATACAACCGGCGTTGATCCTTGCGCTCCTGGGGTCCATAGACAGCCTGCTGACCTCGCTGGTGGCCGATGCGATAACGCGCACGCAGCACGATCCCAACCGTGAACTGGTGGGGCAGGGCATCGCCAACACCGTCGCCGGGTTCATCGGCGGGCTGCCTGGCGCCGGAGCCACGGTGGGCACCGTGGTGAACCTTCGGGCCGGAGGGAGGACACGGGTATCCGGCGTGCTCTGCGCAGCGGTGCTGCTGGCGCTGGTGCTGGAACTCGGCCGGTTCGTCGAGCAGGTCCCGCACGCCGTCCTCGCGGGCATCCTGATGAAGGTAGGCTGGGACATCATCGACTGGCGTTTCATCACCCGGATGCACCGCGTCCACCGGGAACACCTGCTGGTGATGTTGCTCACCCTGGGGCTTACCGTGTTCCTGGACCTGGTGACCGCCGTCGCCATAGGCCTGATCGTGGCCGGGATGGCGAGCGCCCGGCACTGGGAGCGGCTGGAGCTGGACAGCGTGATGTCCATACCGCTCCTGGACAGCACCTTCCTCACCCCTGACGACGAGTCCGACGACGCGGATATCTTCTCCGCGCGGGTCGGCCTCGTATCGATGCGCGGGAGTTTCTCCGTTGCATCGTCCGGCAAGATGATCGACGCGATAAGCGCCGACATCCGCGACCATGAAATCGTCATCCTCAATTTTTCGGATACGGTGCACATGGACGACAGCGCGGCGCTCGTGATAGAGCAGATGGTCAACGTGGCGCACGAGCAGGACACGGAGTGTATCGTCATGGGGCTCGGCGGCAGGCCGGCCATCGCGATGCGGGCACTGAACGTGCTGCGGCGAGTTCCCGAGGACCACTTCGCCGCCGATATCGACGAGGCCAGGGAGATAGCGAAAAGGATACTCGCATGAAGATCAACTACAGCCTCACGACGTTCCGGGGCGACGTTCTCGGCGGCGTGACGGCGGGAGTCGTGGGGCTTCCGCTGGCGCTCGCGTTCGGCGTAGCGTCCGGCCTCGGGGCGACCGCGGGCATCTACGGGGCGGTCGCGGTCGGTTTCTTCGCGGCGGTGTTCGGGGGGACGAAGTCGCAGATATCGGGCCCGACGGGCTCGATGACGGTGGCGATGGCGGTCATCGTGACCGCCCACGCGGGGAGCCTGGCAGAGGCGTTCACGATCGTGGTGATGGCGGGCGTGATACAGATCGCGCTCGGCCTCATGCGAGTAGGGCGGTACGTCTCCTATACCCCTTACTCCGTGGTGTCCGGGTTCATGTCCGGGATCGGCATCCTCATCATCCTCATCCAGACGTTGCCGTTCCTGGGGGCGCCTGTTGTTACCGGCGGGCCCGCGGACGCGGTGAACGGGTGGCCGGATGCGCTGGCCAGTGTCAACTACGCCGCGCTCGCAGTTGGGGTGACCACGCTGGTGGTGATGGTGGGCTGGCCAGGCCGGTTCTCGAAGTTCTTCCCGGCGACCCTGGTGGCGCTGCTTGCAGGGACGCTCCTGAGCGTTCTGTGGTTGACCGACGTTCCCGCCATCGGGGATGTGTCGGCCACGCTGCCGGGGTTGCAACGGCTGGACTTCGCCCCGAGCGTGCTGGCCGGGGCGATACAGCCGGCGCTGATCCTTGCACTGCTCGGCTCGATAGACAGCCTGCTGACCTCGCTGGTTGCGGATTCGATGACCCGGACGCGCCACGATTCCGACCGGGAGCTGGTGGGGCAGGGCATCGGCAACACCATAGCGGGGCTCATCGGCGCGCTGCCCGGCGCCGGTTCCACGCCGGGCTCCGTGGTCAACATCCGTTCCGGCGGGCGGACTCAGGTATCGGGAGCCATACGCGCGGGAGTCGTGCTGCTGCTCGTGCTGGGCCTTGCCGAGTACGTCAAGGTGATTCCCCATGCTGTGCTTGCGGGCATCCTGATAAAGGTGGGCTGGGACATCATCGACTGGCGTTTCGTCACGCGCTTGCACCGGGTCCAGCGGGAGCACCTGCTGGTGATGGTGCTGACCATGGGGCTGACGGTGTTCCTGGACCTCGTGACCGCCGTCGCCATAGGCCTGATCGTGGCGGGCATGGCGAGCGCCCGGCACTGGGAGCGGCTGGAGCTGGACAGCGTGATGTCCATCCCGCTCCTGGATAGTACCTTCCTCACGCCGGACGACGAGTCCGACGATACGGATATCTTCTCCGCGCGGGTCGGTCTCGTATCGATGCGCGGGAGTTTCTCGGTCGCGTCGTCGGGCAAGCTGACGACTGTGATAACCGCCGACATCAGGGACCATGAGGTGGTGATCCTGAACTTCTCCGATACGCTGCACATGGACGATAGCGCGGCGCTGGTGATCGAGCAGTTGATCGACGTCGCCTACGACCAGGAAACGGCGTGCATCATCATGGGCCTGAAGGGCAGGCCCGCCGTCACGTTGCAGGCTTTGAACGTGCTGCGGCGCGTTCCCGAGGGGCGGTTCGTCGAGAACATCGACGAGGCGCGCGAGGCAGCCAGGAGCATACTCGGGGACCGGGACGAGGTTGATATACTCCCCGCATCCCAAGACTGATGCGGAGGAACGATGGCCGACCTTGAGAAGCGAACGCTGGGGCGCACCGGGATGGACGTTACGGTGCTGGGTTTCGGGGCGATGGAACTGCGGGGCGCGCCACGCGGCAGAGAGATATCCGAGGAGGACGCCGGGAGGCTGCTGAACACGGTGCTCGACCTCGGCATCAACTACATCGATACGTCAATCGACTACGGCGTAAGCGAGGAGCGCATCGGGCGGCACATCGCGAATCGTCGCGGCGAGTATTTCCTTGCGAGCAAGTGCGGGTGCCTCGTGGGCTGGGAGCCTGAGCCGGGCGTGGACCGGGGCGGGCCGCACGTCTACACGAAGGACAACGTTGTTGCGGGGGTCGAGCAGAGCCTGCGCCGGATGAACACGGACTACATGGACCTGTTGCAGGTGCACATGACGCCCTCCCGCCAGGTGCTGGAGGAGAGCGGCACCATCGAGGCGATGCAGGAGTTGCAGCAACAGGGGAAGGTTCGCTTCCTCGGCATGTCCGGCACGATCCCGAACCTCGCGGACCACATCGAGATGGGCGTGTTCGACGCGTTCCAGATCCCGTATTCAGCGTCGCAGCGCGAGCACGAGGACCTCGTCGCGGCAGCGGCGGCAGCGGGGTCGGGGACGGTCATCCGGGGCGGCGCCGCACGAGGAGCGCCGAGCGGCGAGGAACGTGTGGCCACGCGGAACCCGGAGCTGCTGGACGTCTGGGAGCAGGCGAAGATGGACGAGCTGCTGGAAGAGGGGCAGTCCCGGATGGAGTTCGTCATCCGCTTCACGCAGACGCACCCGGGCATGCACACGAATATCGTGGGTACGCTCAACCCGGAGCACCTCCGGCAGAACCTGGCGGCGGCGGCGAAGGGCAACCTCTCGGACGGCGTGTACGAAGAGGCGAAGCGCCGCCTGGCGGAGGCGGGCACAGCCCCGGCGTAGCATGGCCGGTCCCGTCGGCATCATCAGCGCAGGCGACATGGGCGCGGCCATCGGCGCGGTGCTCGTGTCGGGGGGCGTCGACGTTGCCGCGAACCTCACCGGCCGGAGCGAGCTGACGCGGCTCCGCGCCCACGAGGCGGGGATACGCGACGCGGGGAGCACGGATGCGCTCGTCGAGGAGTGCGGCCTGCTGCTGTCGGTGCTGCCGCCCTCGGAGGCGGTGAGCATCGCGGAGGAGGTCGCCGGGGCGATGGCGCGCACGGGCTCGACGCCGGTGTTCGCGGAGTGCAATGCCATCGCACCGCAGACGGTGGTGCGTATCGCCACGCTCATGCTGGACACGGGCGCGCCGTTCATCGACGCGGGCATCATCGGAGGGCCGCCGGGGCCGGGTTCCGATCCGCACATCTACTGCTCCGGCCCGGACACGTCGGTGCTGGAGTCGTTGCGGGAGTGCGGGCTGGACATCCGCCGGGTCGGGCCGGGGTTCGGGCAGGCGTCCGGTCTCAAGATGGTCTACGCCGCGTCCACCAAGGGCACGACGGCGGTGTGGACGGAGCTGCTGACGGCTGCGGAGGCGATGGGGCTGACGGACGCGCTGCTGGCCGAGTTTGGCGACGCGGTCGACCCTGCGCGTCATATCAAGGCGGCGACGCAGATGCCGCGACGCGCCCGTCGATGGGTGGGGGAGATGGAGGAGATCGCGGCGACGTTCGAACACCTCGGGCTGACGCCACGCATCCTGCTCGGCGCGGCGGACATGTTCCGTCTCACGGGAGAGACGAGCCTCGCGGACCAGACGTCGCGTGAGCCGGACCCGGAGTTGGGTGAGATGCTGCGCGCGCTGGCGGAGCAGGCGAATACAGGTGGTTGAGGGTGGCGGTCGTTCGACACGATCTCTCTCCGACGTGGAGTTGAGGCATGCAAGATGAACCTGTCCTAAACGCCGAGGCTGCGCGTTGCGTTGCGGCAGAGGCCGTCGCGCGGGGCCACGCGGCACTGGAGCAATACGCTACCGCCCAGGGTACGTTCCAGGAGTGGCGGAAGGAGGATGGCAGCCTGGTGACTGCCGCCGACCTCGCGTCTGATGACGAGATTGCCGCTTGCATCCGCAGGTTGGCGCCTGGCACGAGCATCCTCTCAGAAGAACGAACGGAAGCTATCCCCGGACAACAAGCCAGTTGGCTCGTGGACCCTCTTTGCGGCACTGCCCCCTTCGCACAGGGGCTGGTCAACTGGGGAGTGAGCGTGGCATTCCAAGAGGATGGTCGCCTTGTTGCGGGAGCCTTTGCGACTTCCATGACGAAGACGCCATGGTCCGGCGGCGCAGGAATGGGCGTGCGGGTCGGAGAGGAGGTCGCTCCTGCGTACTCGGGTCCTTCCGAACTCGGTACGAGCATCGTTTGCATAGAGAATTCTCCGGGAGGCACGTTCCCCGACCACGTCAACACCTACCGCGACGTACTCCGGCGGGCGGAGCATGTCCACACGTACGGTTCGGCTGTCTTCCCGGGAGCCCAGGTATGCATGGGCCGTATGGGCGCGGTGTTGTTTCCGGAGGCAGACCTCGTCCACGTTGCGGGAGTGGCGGCGGTCGCTGAGGGAGTCGGCCTGATGGTGAGTGACGCACAGGGTCGTGGGATCGACTGGTCGGCGGGTCACGCTTCTCTTGTGCTCATCGCTCCGCCACGGATCCATGCACAGGTGCTGGATGCGATTAACCACGGCTAAGGGTGGGTGACCAGGCCGCGCACTCGCGAAGGCTTGCCCGCGCGACGCGAGCCCGCTAAAACAGGGACACTCATCAGGGAAGATTGCATGGAGCGCCACACCATTTGTCATATCGGGGTACGCCCTTGACGACGGGGAATCAACAGCCCAGCGGTGCAACCGAAGGCGCGTTGCTGTGGACGCCGTCGGAGGAGCGGCGGGCGGGGGCGCGGGTCGCTGCGTACGAGCGATGGCTCGGGGGGGGGGGCCGGGCTTGCCTCTGGGGGTACCAGGGACACTGGGGGTGAGCGGCGGGCGGGGACGCGGCTCGCTGCGTACGAGCGATGGCTCGGGGAGGCGCACGGGCTTCGCTTCGGGGACTACGAGGAACTGTGGGAGTGGTCGGTGGAGGACGTTGGGCGCTTCTGGGAATCGTGCTGGGACTATTTCGGAGTGAAGGCGCATACGCCGTATACGGACGTGCTCGCTCCGGGGCCGAACGGGACGCGCGTCGAGGGCGCGAGGTGGTTCACCGGCGCGACGCTGAATTACGCGGAGCATGTTCTCGCGCGGAGCGGCAGCGAGGTCTGCATCGTCGGCGTGCACGAGTCCGGCGCAACGGTGGAGTGGACGTGGGACGACCTTCGCGCCCGGACGGCGGAGGCGGCGGCAGGGTTGTGGGCGCTGGGCGTGGGGCGCGGCGACGGCGTGGTCGCGTTCATGCCGAACGTGCCGGAGGCCATCGCGGCGGCGCTGGCGGCGGCATCGCTTGGGGCGTCGTGGTCGAGTTGCCCGCCGGAGTTCGGCACGCAGAGCGTCATCGAGCGGTTCCGGCAGATGGACCCGAAGGTGCTGTTCGCCGTGGACGGCTATACGTACAACGGTAAGCGGTTCGACTCGCGCGACGCGGTCGGCGTTATCCAGGCTGCGCTGCCGACGCTCGAACGGACGGTCGTGCTCCCGTACCTCGAATCGCAGCCTGACCTGCGCCCGCTGGGCACCGCGACCTCGCTGTGGGCGGATTTCGTCGTCCCCGGAGAGGAGTTGGCGTTCGAGCCGGTGCCGTTCGACCATCCGCTCTGCGTGGCGTACTCGTCGGGCACCACCGGGGCCCCGAAGGCCATCGTGCACGGGCACGGCGGCGCGCTGCTGGAGCACGCGAAATTCCTCTCGCTGCAGATGGACATCGGCGAGGGCGACCGCTTCTTCTGGTTCAGCACGACGGGCTGGATCATGTGGAACATCCTGATGAGCGGGCTGTTGCTGGGCGCGTCCATCGTCGTGTACGACGGCAGCCCCGGCCACCCGGACATGTACGCGCTGTGGCGGGTGGCAGAGCGGACGCGCATCACGTCGTTCGGCGTGAGCGCGCCGTACATCCTCGGCTGCATGAAGGCGGAGATCGAGCCGGGGGCGTCGCTGGACCTGAGCGCGATGCGATCCATCGGCTCAACGGGCGCGCCGCTGCCGCCGGAGGGCTTTGCGTGGGTGTACGAGCACGTCAAGAGCGACCTGCTGCTCGCGTCGATCAGCGGCGGCACGGACATCTTCACCGCGTTCGTTGGGGGCGGAGCCGGGCTGCCCGTGCGCGCGGGCGAGATCCAGTGCCGGTGCCTTGGCTGCAAGGTGGAGAGCTTCGACGAGAACGGGGAGCCGGTCGTGGGCGAAGTCGGCGAACTCGTCGTCACCGAGCCTATGCCGTCCATGCCCGTGTGCTTCCTGAACGACCCGGGCGGCGAGCGGCTGCATGAGAGCTACTTCGACGTCTACCGGGACGTATGGCGGCACGGCGACTGGCTGAAGGTGACCGAGGAGGGTGCGTGCGTCATCTACGGGCGCTCCGACTCGACGCTTAACCGAAGCGGCGTCCGAATGGGGACTAGCGAGTTCTACCGCGTCGTGGAGGACATACCGGAGGTGCTGGACAGCCTCGTCATCGACACGACGCAACTCGGGGTCGAGGGCAAGCTGTACCTCTTCCTCGTGATGCGCGAGGGCTGCGCGCTGGACGACGCGATGCGGCAGCGCATCGCGGGGGCGATACGCACCACGCTCTCGCCGCGCCATGTTCCGGACGAGATGCGGCAGATAGCAGAAGTGCCGCGTACGCTCAACGGGAAGAAGCTGGAAGTGCCGGTGAAGAAGATGCTGAACGGCGTTCCGCTGGAGCAAGCCGTTAGCAGGGACGCGCTGGCGAACCCGGACTCGCTGACCTACTTCGTGGAGATGGCGGACGCTTCACCCGCGTCCCCGCATCAAGTGCGGGGCAGGCTCTAACCTTCTCCCATCGAGGGGGAAGGGATCAACGCCATCCCTAGGAACTGGCCCGAGGGGCTTCTTCTTCCTCGCCCTCGGGCGGGAGGCCGCGACGACCGAAGTCGTAGAGCACCGGCGAGAGCAGACCCGCGGCGATGGCGAACCCGCTGAAGATGTAGATGGACGTTGCGATGCTCGTCTGTTCCGCGAGGAACCCGAACAGGAGCGGCGAGAGGAAGATGCCGATTGCCCAGTAGAGGCCCACGACGGAGAGGGCCATCGCGCGCTGGTTCGGTTCGCTGTTCTCTGCCGCAAGCGTCGGGTAGAGCGAGCGCAGGCTGCCGAACGTCATGCCGGTGATGGCCATGAAGATGACGGGAACGATCGGCACGTGACCTGTCAGGCCAACGCCCGCGGCAAGGACGCCGGTGATGGTGATGCCGAGCGCAGCGGTGCGGCGGCTGCCGAGACGTCCGAGGATCATGCCGAAGAAGTAAGCGAGAACGCTGACGCCGATGCTGTTGAGTCGTATAACCAGCGCGGTCTCGCCCTCGCTGTAGTCCACCTCGCGGAAGAATGCGACGAACAGCCCCATGACGAGGCCTATGTACGCCGCGCTCGTGAACGCCACCATGTGCGCGTGGAGGAGCGTGCGCTTGACGAGCATCGTCTTCGCCGGAGCGAGGCTGGCAGCGAAGCTGCGCACCTGGTCCTTACGCGGGAGCCTCGGCAGCGAGGAGGTGACGATGAAGCCGATGAACGTCGCTATCGCGGTCATGAGGAAGGCTTCCGGGTAGCCGACGCCCCCAGCGATGAACCCGGCGACGACTCCGCCGATGATGCCGCCGCCCGACTCGAAAGCCAGCTGCCGCCCCATCACCTTCCCGGCCTCGCCCTCCGCGCTGCGGCTGATGTACGACTGCGCCGCCGACCAGTAGACCGAGCGGGACGCGCCGTTGAAGAACTGCGCGACGGTGAGCCAGATGAAGGAGGCCGCGAATACGGGGACCATCGAGGCGATGGTGACGGTTGAGAAGCTGAACCAGAGGATGAACTTCTCGCCGAAGCGGTCAGAGAGAGCGCCGCCTACGAGCCTCAGCATAATCATGATGATGCCGGGCGCGGCGACGATGAACCCCTGGCTGGAGAGAGAGAAGCCCTGATCGATGGCGTAGAGCGGGAAGAGGATGGTGGATGCGCCCATCCCGAACCCGTAGAACAGGCCGTTCACGTACCCCAGGTAGGTGGGATGGCGGCGCGGATGACGGGCGAAAGCCCCGAGGAGGGCGAGGTTGGGGAGCGCGTTCACGCCTGCAACCTACCCCCGCGGTGGCGCGGCGTCAATCAGAGAGGGAAGTGGCGGGGTCACCCCCATCCTGGCCTTCCCCCATCGAGGGGGAAGGAATCAACGAACACCGCGCGTTGACACGCTCGCGGAGGCGTTCGTAGACTCTCCTCAGTGCGTGGCGCTCTCACCGCAGCGCCCTCCCCAGAGGACTGTACTCCCTTGGCCGACATGTCCCCCACGACCAGCGACGACATCCGCGCTGCATATCTGCGATTCTTCGAGGAGCGCGGCCATTTGGTGATGCCGAGCGCGTCGCTGATCCCGGCGGGCGACCCCACGCTGCTCCTGACGTCCGCGGGCATGGCGCCGTTCAAGCCCTACTACGCGGGTGACGAGACGCCACCTAACCCTCGACTCGCGTCTGTGCAGAAGTGCTTCCGTACCACCGACATAGACGAGGTTGGCGACTTCACGCACCACACGATGTTCGAGATGCTGGGCAACTTCAGCATCGGCGACTACTTCAAGCGCGAGGCGATCTCGTGGGCATGGGAGTTCACCACCGGCGTGCTTCTGCTGCCCCCGGAGCGCATCTGGGTGACGGTGCACGACACCGACGACGAGGCGCGCGCGATATGGCGCGACGAGGTGGGGGTGCCGAACGAGCGCATCGTTACGCTGGGCGACAAGGACAACTTCTGGGGCCCTGCGGGCGACGAGGGTGCGTGCGGCCCGTCCAGCGAGCTCTACTACGATTTCGGCGAGGAGCATGGGCCGGGCACGAAGCCGGGCGACGACACGAGCCGGTTCCTCGAGTACTGGAACCTCGTCTTCCCGCAGTTCTACCAGGCGGCGGACGGCACGCGGACGGACCTGCCCGCGCCGGGCATAGACACCGGCATGGGGCTGGAGCGGATGACCGCCATCATGCAGGGCGTGTCCTCCGCCTACGAGACAGACCTGCTCACACCGATACGCCAGCGCGTAGAGCAACTGGCGGGCAAGACGTACCGACAAGACCCCGACGACGACTTCGCCATCCACGTCGTGACGGAGCATGCCCGGAGCGCGGCGTTCCTCATCGCCGACGGGGTTGTGCCCGCGAACGAGGGTCGCGGCTACGTGCTGCGCCGCGTGATACGGCGCGGCATCCGCTTCGCGCGGAAGCTCGGCATCGAGGCCGGTTTCCTGCCGGACGTGGCCGCGACCGTTATCGAGCGGTTCGGAGCGCTCTATCCCGAACTTCGCGAGCACGAGCGATTCGTCCTCAAGACGCTGGAGTCCGAGGAGGAGCGCTTCTACGAGGCTTACGACCGTGGCGCTGAGATACTCGGTGGGATGATTGACTACCGCAAGGCGCATGGCGGGGCTATACCTGAGACATTGGTTTCGGCTACGCCCGACAGGGAGAACGTCAGTGCGTTCTTGGAGCAGCACGGATTCGTTGGACCCTCTGCCGATTCCTCGGGGGAACGTCTCGGCCAAGAGAGGGCCGTGGAGCTGTTAGTGGAGTTGGTCACTGAAGACCAGAGGGAACTCATCACCTCTTGGCCCATCACTGTTTCTGGACATGAAGCGTTCTTCTTGTACGACACCTATGGCTTCCCACTGGAACTCACGCAGGAGATAGCGCGGGAGCAGGGCCTGGACGTCGACACCGCGGGATTCGAACGGGCGATGGAGGAGCAGCGCGAGCGCGGGCGGGCGGCGGCCCGCTTCGGCGGAGGGCGCGAGGAGATTCGCGTTTACGAGGTGCTGGACGTTCGGGAGACCGCGTTCCTCGGCTACGACCGCATCGAGACGGATACCGTTATAGCGGCCATCCTCAAGGACGGTGAGCCGGTGCAGCGCGCCGACGCCGGAGAGGGCGTCGAGATCGTGTTGCGCGAGACGCCGTTCTACGCGGAGGGCGGCGGGCAGGTCGGGGATACGGGCCTCATCGCGGCGTCCGGCGGATCGGCCCGGGTGAGCGACACGCAGAAGCCGTTCGGTGAGTTCATCGTCCACGCGGCGCAGGTCGCCGAGGGCTCGGTCGCGGTCGGTGACGCGGTGCATGCGTCGGTCGACGGGGAGCGCAGGTTGGACGTTGCGCGCAACCACACGGCGACACACCTGCTGCACGCCGTGCTGCGGGACGTGCTCGGCTCCCACGTGCGGCAGGCGGGGTCGCTGGTAGCGCCGGACCGGCTGCGGTTCGACTTCACGCACGTCTCGGCGGTGAGCCGTGATGAATTGGGCGAGATAGAGCGGCGCATCAACGAGTCGGTGCGCGGCGACCTGTCGCTGGTGAAAGATGAACGCTCCTACCGCGAGGCGACTGCCAACGGCGCGCTCGCGTTCTTCGGTGAGCGGTACGGCGACCGTGTGCGCACGGTGCAGATCGGCGAGGTGGAGCCGGTGAGCTTCGAGGTGTGCGGCGGCACGCACTTGGAGCGGACGGGGCAGATCGGCACGTTCAGGGTCGTGGGCGAGAGCAGCGTGGGGACGGGCGTACGGCGCATCGAGGCGGTGACGGGTCGCGGCGGCGAGGAGTGGGTGAGCCAGCGGCTGCGGCAGTTGGACGAGGCGGCAGCGTTGCTGCGCTCCGCTCCCGCCGAACTGCCTCAGCGGATAGAGGGGTTGCTGGCGCAGGCGGAGGAGGCTCGGCGCTCGCTGCGCGCGGGGCAGCGTGAGGCGTCGCGGCAGGAGGCGGAGACGCTGCGCGACGAGGCGCGAGACGTTGGCGGCGTGCAGGTGCTGGCGGTGCGGAGCGACGCGCCGGATGCACAGACGCTGCGCGAGATGGGGGACCGCCTGCGGGACAAGCTCGGCTCCGGGGTGGTCGTGCTCGGTAGCGTGTTCAATGGACGCCCGGGCTTGCTGGCGATGGTGACGCCCGACCTGGTGGAGCGCGGCCTCGACGCCGGCGCCATCGTCAACGAGGCGGCGCGCGTGATGGGCGGCGGTGGGGGCGGTCAGCCGCGTTTGGCGCAGGCGGGCGGCAAGGACGCCTCGAAATTGGACGACGCGCTGGCGGCGGTCGCGGACATCGTCACGCGGCAGACGGGCTGATGCGCGCGCTGGGGCTCGACGTCGGCGAACGCCGCATCGGCGTTGCGTCGGGTGACACGGATTCCGGCGTCGCGGTTCCCGCAGGAGTGATCGAGAACTCACCGGAAGCCACGGCAGACGTGGCGCGAGAGGCGAACGCGCGGGGCGCGGGGGTTATCGTCGTGGGCATGCCGTACTCGATGTCTGGGCGCGTGGGGCCGCAGGCACTGGTCGTTCAGGAGTTCGTGCGCGGGCTGCAGGAGGCCGGGCTCGTGGTCGAGACGGTGGACGAGCGGCTCTCGTCCGCGGAGGCGGAGCGCGCCCTGGCGGGTGGCCGCACGCGGGGGAGGGGCCGTCGGAGGCCTGAGAAGGGCGCAGTGGACGCGGCGGCGGCGGTGGTGATCCTGCAGGCGTGGCTGGACGGTAAGCGCGGCTCCGGGGCGGCTTGATAGAATGGCGCGCATGCGGATGCGAGGGAACCCCCGTGTGTATGGAGCGGCAGGCGCTTCGGTGCTGGCGGCCGCCGTTACGGCGCGCTACATCGCCAAGTGGCGGCAACGCCGGACGATGGGGCACCGTGGTGGCGGTCGCGAGATCGGCGGCGGTCGCTGCTTCATCGGACTCGATCTCACGGACCCGACGGCAGCGCAGCAGCGTCCGTGCGACTACGCAGTGCTCGATACCGACCTGGCGTGCTCATTCGGGCAGTGGGACTATCGCGAGGACGCTTCGCACATCATCCCGGACCGCGCTATCGGGCGCTCCTTCATCCTTGCCATCGACGGCCCGCAGGGGCTGGCCGGTTCGCCGGACGCGACGATGCGGGAGTCGGAGCGGCGCGTGAACGCACCCGGGCGTACGCCCTACACCTTGCCCGCCGACGGCAAGCCGTACTCCGGCCTCATCGTGGGGTCCGTGCGGCTCTTCCACCGGCTGGTCGAGAGCGGCAGCCGGTTCCGCCTGCTGGGACTGGACGGCACACCTGCGTCCAACTCGACGCTGATCGAGGTGTTTCCGGGTGGGGCATGGAAGGCAGTGTCGAACGGAACGAAACTTCCTACTAAGCGCACGCTGGAAGGCCGCCAGGCCCGCACCGAGCTGCTGTCCGCGCTGGGCGTTCAACTGCCATCCGATGACACGCCGACGGACGATCAGTTGGATGCTGCCATGGCAGCATGGACGGCGTACAAGTTGTGGGTGGGCGAGGCGGTCATCGAAGGCGAGGGGCCACGCTGGGACATGGAGGCCGGGGTCATCCGCGAGGGGTACGTCGTGCAGCCGGCGCCTGCGCCGGAGACCGAGGCCGCGGAGGCGGCGTAGGGCTGGGTGATCCACCCCTATCCTATCCTTCCCCCATCGAGGGGGAAGGGATCAGACATTCGGAGACAGGTAACAGAGACAGAACAGGGCGCCTCCTGAAGAGGCGCCCCGTTTGCGTAGCTGGTTTACGGATGACGAGGGTCAGACCGCGGCGTAGTTGACGTTCTCCTTGGGGGTGCGGAACTCCTCGGAAGCCTCGACCCATTCGGACTCGCGCGGCAGCACCACGGCGGCCGACCTGATGTAGTAGACGTCCGGGTCCCACACGGACTCGGGTTCGATGCCGTAGTCGCGCAGGAGTTTCGCGGCCCTGAGCAGCGCTCGGCGGGTACGGATGATGCCGGTGTCGCTGATGCCGAGGTGCTCCATCGTCCGGTTGGTCACGCGGCCCATCGTCTCCTGCATGCCGGAGTCCTGCGGCCAGGTGCCGGGCAGGCCGGAGAACTGGACGGTCTTCTGTCGCTCCCAGTCCACGTTGAAGTCGTTGTCTATGTGGTGCTTCGGCCACCATGCGTTCTCGGGGCGGTTGGCCATCGGCGGGAGGAAACCGTCCACGGAGGGGTGGAGACCCTGCTGTCCATTGCCCGGACCGAACTTCAGGAAGTCGAGCTCCTTCTCGGTGAGCGGTCGCACGGGGTTGTAGGTGAAGCAGAGGGCGAGGACGTGGTTGTCGTCCATGGGGATGTAGGCGTGGCCGCTGAAGAGCGGGTCAGCGCCGTAGGGAGGGATGATGGTGTGGAAGGGGAGCATGTACTGGGTGATGCGCCAGTAGTAGGAGTCTTCCTCGGCGTTGCGGCGCGCGCCGATGAGCACGCCGTAGTCGGTGTCCTTCACCTGGAAGCGGGGATGGCGGTCGCGCATCTTGTAGATCATCCCCTGCTCCTGCTTCGATTCGAGCCGGAACGGGTCGAGGAAGTTGGAGTGAAGGAAGCCGCTGTGGCTGGAGTCGATCTCGCCCTCGATGGTCTGGAAGTAGTTGTTCTGGGCGATGCGCTTGGTGAGGTAGCAGTGGGACTCCGGCACCATGTTCCACTCGAGGTTCGGCAGCGCAGGAGGGGAGTCCTGGTCCGGTCCCATGTAGGTCCAGATGACGCCGTTGCGCTCCAGGGTGCGGTAGGTCTTGAGCGTCACCTTGTCCTTGAAGTTGCTCTCCGGAGGCTCGCTGGGCATGTCCATGCAGCTGCCGTCCGCCGCGAACTTCCAGCCGTGGTAGGCGCAGCGCAGGCCCTCCTCCTCGTTGCGTCCAAAGTAGAGCGACGCGGTGCGGTGCGGGCAGTACGGAGTCATGGTGGCGACGTCGCCGCTCGTGAGGCGCACGACGAGGAGGTCTTCACCGAGGAGCCGCGTGCGGTGCGGCACACCGTCGGCCTCGACCTCGCAGGAGAAGACCGCAGGGATCCAGTAGCGGCGCATGAGGTCGCCCATAGGCGTCCCGGCGCTCACCTGCGTCAGCAGTTCATTGTCCGTTGCTGAGAGCATGATTCCTCCTGAACCCGTACTCCGTGTGCCTGAAGGTATCCTTGCGCGTGAGTATACGACTCTCTGTGTATGTGAATCCACATCAGAGCGCGCAGGCGTGGGGTAGAATGAAAAGACGTTGCGCGGGAGGTTGTCATCTTGGTGCGATTCCTGACTGCCGGCGAGTCTCACGGGCCCGGACTCGTTGCATTGCTCGAAGGGCTGCCCGCTGGCATCGCCATATCTGAGGCGGTGATACGCGAGGACCTGGCGCGCCGCCAGATGGGCTACGGCCGCGGCGGACGCATGCAGATCGAGACGGACTACGCGGTGCTGCAGTCCGGCGTGCGGCACGGCTACACGACGGGCGCGCCCATCGCGATGCTCATCGAGAACCGCGACCACACGACCGGCAACGGTCCGGACGGCAAGCCGTGGACGCACACGATGTCGAAGGAGCCCGTTGAGGGCGACGTGACGCCGATCCACCGTCTGCGCCCCGGCCACGCGGACACGCCCGGCATCAGCAAGTACCTGCAGGACGACGCGCGGAACATCCTGGAGCGTTCGTCGGCGCGGGAGTCGACGTCGCGGGTCGCCGTGGGGGCGATCTGCCGGGCGTTCCTCTCCGAGTTCGGCGTCGAGGTGCACAGCCACGTCACGAACATCGGCGGCGTGCAGGCGCATCCCCCGGAGCCGGTGGACTGGGACGTGGCAGAGGACTCGCCGGTGCGCTGCGCCGACCCGGACGCGAGCGCGCTCATGGTGCGCGAGGTCGACGCCGCGAAGGAAGCAGGCGACAGCCTCGGCGGGGTCGTGGAGGTCGTCGCGACGGGCCTGCCGATCGGGCTGGGCTCGCACATACAGTGGGACACGAAGCTCAGCACGCGGCTGATGGCGTCGGTGGGGAGCGTGAACGCGGTGAAGGGAGTCGAGGTCGGCAAGGGATTCGAACTCGCCGACCTGCGCGGCTCGAAGGTGCACGACGTCATCAAGCCCATCGAGGAGTGGGAGCGGAACGGGAACGGCGGATGGGCGAAGCCGTGGCCCCGGCGCACGAACAACGCGGGCGGTCTGGAGGGCGGCATGACGACCGGCGAGCCGCTCATCATCCGCGCGGTCGTCAAGCCCATCGCCACGATGATAAGCCCGCTGCCGTCCGTCGACCTGACGACCGGCGAGCTGGCCCAGGCGCACTACGAGCGGAGCGACATCACTTTCGTGCCGACGTGCGGCGTGATAGCAGAGGCGATGGTGCTGGTAACCCTGGCCGATGCGTTCATGGAGAAGTTCGGCGGCGACCACATCTCCGAGACGCTTCGCAACTACGAGAGCTACCGGGCGACGGTGGGGCCGCGAAACGGATCGTAGGCGCATGATCGGAACGGGGACATGAGAGTCCTTGGGCTGCTGCTCGTTGCCGGCGTTTTGCTGCTCGCTGCGGGTTGGATGTTCAGGCATAGCAGGAACATCTCCGGCGCGACGAAGTTCATCCTGATCGCCTTCGGTACTGTCCTTGCAGGCGTTGCGCTGGCGTTCCTGATAAGCGCGGTCATCGAGTCCGTGATGTCGTTCTAGGGCAAGTGGGAGCAATGACCACCCGTAACCGCATCTACCTCATCGGATTCTCAGGCGCTGGCAAGAGCGCCGTGGGGCGCAGCACTGCACGCCTGCTCGGGTGGCGTTTCGTGGATGCCGACGAGCGCATCGTTGAGCGCGCGGGGAAGGCGGTCGAGCGCATCTTCGCCGAGGACGGCGAGCCCGCGTTTCGGGAACTGGAGCGGGCCACCATCGCGGAGTTCGCGCGCGAGGAGCACATCGTCGTCTCGAGCGGGGCGGGGGCTGGGGAGAGGGCGGGGGGGCGGGGGCGGGGCGGGGGGGGGGGGGGGGGGGGGGGACCCCTGGTTCGCTCGGGGGGGGGGGGGGGTTTTTGTGATGCACGACCAGTCGCTCGGCGGGATGCTCAGCTCGGGCCTCGTCGTGGCGCTCGAAGCGCGACCGGAGACGGTGTACCGGCGGCTGTCGCACATCGCGGAGCTGGACGGCGCTGAAGCGATGACGCGTCCAATGCTGCAGTCGGACGACCCGCTCGGGCGCATCGAGTCACTGAAGCGGGAGCGCCAGTGGGCCTACTCGCATGCGCACTGGACGGTGCACACGGACGACCTGACGATAGAGCAGGCTGCGCAAGAGGTCGTGCGGGCATGGCGTCGGCTGGGCGCGCCTGCGGCGTGGGAGGACGACCCGGAGCTCGCCGCGACGGTGCGGCTGGAGCAGGGCGCCTATCCCATATTCGTGGGGTGGGACACGCTGGAGGAGCAACTGGGGCGCCGCCTCGCGCAGATGGGCTTGTCCGGCCGGGCGTTCATCGTTTGCGACAGCAACGTCGTGCACCCGTACGGACGCGCGGCGCAACGGTCGCTGCACGCGGCGGGCATCGAGATGGGGCTGTTCACCTTCCCTGCGGGCGAAGCGAGCAAGAACCTGGCGACGGCCATCGTCCTCTACGAATGGCTTGCCGAACGGAGGGCGGAGCGCCGCGACGCCATCGTTGCGGTCGGCGGGGGCGTCGTGGGCGACCTCGCGGGCTACGTCGCCGCGACGTTCCTGCGCGGCATACGCGTCGTGCAGGTCCCGACGTCGCTGACGGCGATGGTCGATTCGAGCATCGGTGGGAAGACGGGCGTCGACCTGCCGGTGGCCAAGAACATGGTGGGTGCATTCCACCATCCGTCGATGGTGCTGGCCGACGTGTCGGCGCTGCGGACGCTCCCGGAGCGCGCGCTGCGCGAAGGCTGGGCGGAGGCGGTGAAGCACGGGCTCGCGCTCGAAGCGGGGCTGGTGGACCTCTACGAGGAGCACGCCGATGCGCTGCAGTCGCTGGACCCGGAACTGACGGCGCGCGCCGTTGCATGGAACATGGCGGTTAAGGCGCGGGTGGTGAGCGCGGACGAGCGCGAAACGAGCGGGCTGCGGCAGCTGTTGAACTACGGTCACACGATAGGGCACGGCGTCGAGGCGGCAGCGGGCTACGACGCGTACCTGCACGGCGAGGCGGTCGCCATCGGCATGACGGGCGCGGCGCGTCTCGGGATGCTGGAGGGCGTGACCCCGCCGGAGTTGGTCGAACGCCAGGCGTCGCTCATCGCGCGGTTCGGCCTGCCGTCCGCATACATGGGCGTCGAGCCTGATGCAATCATCGAGGCGATGAGCCGCGACAAGAAGACGACGGCAGGCCAGATCTCGTGGGTGCTGCTGGACGGCGTTGGCTCGTCGCGCACGCACCGGGGCATCGCGCCGGAGCGCGTCGCGAGCGTCGTGCGGGAGTTAGGGGCGTAGGGGTGCGAGCCCTCGCCACCTGAGTATCAGGCGGACTGGTAGATGGCAGGGCGGTATCGGGGTTCCGGCACTGGTTTCCCTGCCTCTCTTGCGGCTTCAACCCACGCTTTCATCGCTGTTCGCACTTCCGAAAGCGCTTCTTCGGGCGTTCCGCCGAACGCGGAGCAGTACTGCAGATCAGGGATATCCGCGACGTGGCACTGGTCCTCTTCGCTGTAGAAGACGTTGATGTGGTAGTCCTTCATGGAAGACCCCGCCTAACTCGCGGCTGCGGGTTCCAGTTCCCCGGCCTTGAGTTGGCGGAGTGTGTGGAGGATGGAGGCGGTGGACGGACGGTCGCCGATGTCCTGCCCCACCTGCATCGCGACGATGCGATCCGAGGTCAGGATGATGGTGGTGGGGGCCGCCACGCCGTCGCCGAGCAGGTCGAACACGCCGTATGCCTTCGCGACCGCCTGGTCCGGGTCTGCGAGGACAGGGTATCTGGCGCCGGTGCGCTGCTGCATGTTCTGGGCGCGGGGTACGTCGTCTGTGCTCAGGGCAATCAGTTCGGCGTCCAGCGCTCGCATCTCGTCGTAGGCCGCTTCCAGCTCGCCGAGCTGGTTGATGCAGGTCCCTCAGAAGTTGCCCCGGTAGAAGACCACCACGACTACTTCGTTGGCCGCGAGCGTATCGGAGAGGCTGACGAGGCCGCCCTGCGCGGCGGCGAGTTCGAAGTCGGGGACAGGTATGCCGCTTGTGGGGTCTGGAGCGGGTTCTGACTCACCGTTACAGGAGAGCGCGATGACCGGGAACAGCAGCGAGAGGACGATGAGCATCGAGAAGCCGATGGCAACGCGCTGCCACCACGGGTTCTGGAAGAAGGAGCGGTGGTCGTCCGTGAGGCGGTTGAGTTCTTCGATCTCGGCGAGCTCTCGCTCGGAGTACTCGTCGTTTTTCCTGGGGCCGAGCATCAGAGCCTATCCCCCAGCGACGGCCGGGACGATGCTCACCTCGTCCCCCGCTTTGACGGGCGTGCCGAGCCCCTCCAGGAAGCGGACGTCCTCATTGTTGAGGTAGAGGTTCACGAAGTAGCGCAGCGCGCCGTTCTCATCCAGGATGCGATCCTGGATGCCGGGGTACTGCGCTTCGAGTTCCGCGATGACGCCGCCGAGCGTCTCGGCGGTCACGGCTGCCTTGTCGGCTCCATCGGTGATCCGCCGCAGCGGACCGGGTATGCGTACGGTAACGCTCATCCTGTTCTGGTCCTCCGAGTTACGGTTCTATCAGGTCGCCCAACGCGTGGTCGACCCTGACGCCAAGCGAGCGCACCCACTCGAGGCTGCGCTCGATCTCTTCCAACTCACCTTCGACCTCGAGTATCACCCAGCCCACGCCTTCCTGTACGTCGGCGCGGCGGATGTTGGTGACGACGTCGAAGTCGTGTCCCATCCGGTAGATGACGGGTTGCTTGATCATATGGTCAAGGAAGGTGAAGCGCACCCGTTGCATCGTCGTGGTCATGATACTCAAGCCTTCACGCCCACGTGCTGCTCGAACGCCGAGACCGTGCCCTCGATGAGGATGGGGTTCACGACGTCGCTCACGATCTCCGTGGTCTTGAGCCCGTTGCCGGTGATATACACAACGGTCGGCTCGTCCGGCTGGATCTCTCCGCGCTCGACGAGGCGCTTCAGCCCGGCGATGGCGACGCCGCCCGCGCCCTCGGTGAAGATGCCCTCGGTCTGCGCGAGGAGCTTGATGCCCTCCGCAACCTCGTGCTCCTCCGCGATGACGGCGGAGCCGCCGGACGCCTCGATGGTCTTCAGCGCGTAGTAGCCGTCGGCGGGATTGCCGATGCCAAGCGACTTGGCGATGGTGGCGGGCTTCACGGGGCGTATCACGAAGCGGCCCTCTTCGTAAGCGGTCGCGATGGGGGAGCAGCCGCGCGCCTGCGCGCAGTGCATTCGCGTCTCCACCGGGCCGATGATGCCGGTCTGCTCGAACTCCTTGAGTCCCTGGTAGATCTTCGTGAACATCGCACCGGATGCCGAGGGCGCGATGGCGTGCGCGGGTGCGCGCCAGCCGAGCTGCTCCGCGACCTCGTAGCCGAGCGTCTTGCTGCCGTCGGCGTAGAAGGGGCGGACGTTGATGTTGACGAACGCCCACTGGTACTGGTCGGCCAGTTCGCTGCAGAGGCGGTTGACGTCGTCGTAGCTGCCGTTGACGGCAATCATGGTCGGGTTGTAGATGGCCGCGCCCAGCACCTTGCCCGCCTCGAGGTCCGAGGGGATGAAGACGTAGGCCGCCATCCCGGCCCGTGCCGCGTGGGCGGCGACGGCGCAGGCGAGGTTGCCGGTCGAGGCGCACGCGAGCGTCTCGAATCCGAGTTCCAGCGCTTTCGCTGAAGCGACTGCGACGACGCGGTCCTTGAACGAGTAGGACGGGTTGACGCTGTCGTTCTTGATCCAGAGTTCCTCCAGCCCGAGTTGCTTCGCAAGCCCGTGTGAACGGATGAGCGGGGTGAACCCGGCGTTGATGTCCACGAGCGGGTTGTACTCGGCTGGGAGGAAATCGGCGTAGCGCCAGAGGCTGTTGGGGCCGGACATGATGCGCTCTCTGCTGGCGATGTCCGCGATGGCGTCCATGTCATAGACGACTTCCAGCGGTCCGAAGCAGAAATCACAGACGTTGAAAGCGCCGATGGGGTATTCGCGGGAACATTCCTTACAGCGCAGCGCGGCGACGTTCACCATGTGGCAACCTCCTGCGTGCGATGCATCACGCGCGCGGCGGTTCGCCTACTCCGCGCACGCTGTCCCCGTTCTGTTTGCCGTTCAAGGCGTGGGAGCGCATCTTGCACACTCGTAACAGAGTAGCAGTTGGGGGAGTCGAGCGTCAAAGGCGTAGGGGTGCGGCGGAGCCCTTATCACGCTGTGCGCGTGCTAGGCTGAACGCAGGAGGCTGACGATGACAGACGGGCATGGCGTCGTGCTGATCACCGGAGCGTCGAGCGGCATCGGCATGGCAACGGCGCTCTACATGGCGGAGCGAGGATTCCGGGTGGTGGGGACCAGCCGGGCGAAGGAGCGACTCGCCGAGTTGGAAGCGGAAGCCGCACGGCGGAACCTGCCCGTCTACGGGGTCGAGTTGGACATCAATCGAGACGCAGGTCTGGCGGAGGACCTCGCAGCCATCGTGGAGGACCACGGCCCTGTGTCGGTGCTGGTCAATAACGCCGGATACGGCCTGTTCGGGCCCGTGCAGACACTCACTTCGGACGAACTGCGGGCACAGTTCGAGACCAACGTCTTTGCCGTGGCGCGCCTCATGCGGGCGGTCCTGCCGGGCATGATCGAGCAGGGCGGCGGGACTATCGTGAACGTCAGCTCCATCCTGGGGCGGATCGGCGCGCCGTTCCACGGGGCATATGCCTCCTCCAAGTTTGCGCTCGAAGGGCTGACCGAATCGCTCAGGACTGAGGTTTGGCCGCTCGGCGTTCGCGTCGTGCTGGTCGAACCGGGGCTGATACGCACCGCATTCCCGGAGAACCAGCTCATGGCTGAGGGCATCGACTCCGGCGATGGAGCGCCGTATGCCCGGTACGTCCAGGCCTACCGGAAGAGGGCCTGCGGGGCGTTCAGGCGAGGCGCAGACCCGGTCATCGTCGCGAAGGTCATCCATGGCATCGTCCGTGCCCGGCGTCCCCGCTTCCGCTACCCGGCCGGCATCGACTCGCGATCCGGCTCCCTGGCGGCTCGCGTGTTGCCGGAGCGCATATTCCTCTCGCTGCTGGGCTGGGCGACGCGCCGCTAGCCGCCGCGCGAGCCGCTGCCGCTCAAGGTTTATAGCTAGCCACTCAAGTTTGCTATACTACGAGTAGAGCAGATTACTCGTATCGAGCGGTGTCATGGCGAAGAACTACTACGAAACGCTGGGGGTGGCCAAGAACGCCACCGAGAAGGAGATACGCTCCGCGTACCGCCGTCTCGCACGGAAGCACCATCCGGACGTGAACCACGGCGACAGCAGCGCCGAGGCGAAGTTCAAGGAGATCAACGAGGCGTACCAGGTGCTCTCGGACGCCGACTCCCGGAAGAAGTACGACCGCTTCGGCGAGAACTGGCGGCACGCCGACCAGATGCACGGCGGCGGGCAGGGGTCGGGAGCGTCGCCGTTCACGTTCTTCACGAACGCTCGCACGCGCCGGAGCGGCGGTTCCCCCGGGTTCAGCGCATTCACGGACATGGACGGCCTCGGCGACTTCAGCAACCTCTTCGACGGATTCGCCGACGCGCGCTGGGGTGCGCGCCGGCAGGCAGCGCCCCGCCGGTTGGACGTGCCGGTGACCGTCACGCTGGAGGAGGCGTTCGCAGGCTCGACGCGCACGGTGCAGCATCCCGGCGGCAAGCGGCTGGAGGTGCGGATACCCGCAGGCGTCGAGAGCGGAGCGCGCATACACGTGAACCCGAAACGTGACGGCGTTGACGAGTTCTACCTCGTGGTGACCGTTGCACCGCACGCCGTGTTCGAGCGTACAGGCGACGACGTGCGCTTTACGGCGCGCGTGCCGCTGCTGGACGCGGTGCTCGGCGGCGAGACGCAGGCCCCCACGCTCGGCGGCAAGAGCGTCGCAGTGCGCATCCCGCCCGGAACGCAGAACGGACGCACGATACGTCTCCGCGGGAAGGGGATGCCGAAGCGCGGCGGCAGTGGCCACGGCGACATGCTGGTCACGGTGATGGCGGTGCTGCCGGTGGAGTTGACCGAAGAACAGCGCGAGCTGTTCGAACGGCTGCGCGATGCCGAACACAGCGCACAGCAGGCTGGAGTGTAGGAGAGACAGGCATGATGGAGCAGACGGTCGTTACCGAGGTGTGGAGCAGGGGTTCGAGCATGGACGGCGTCAACGACGACGAGCCGTGCTACGTCATCAGCGTCGCGTCCCGCATGGTGGGCGTGCACGCGCAGACGCTCCGCACGTACGAGCGCATCGGGCTGCTTACACCGAAGCGCTCGCGGGGAAACATCCGCATGTTCTCTCCGGCGGACATATCGCGCGCTCGCTGGATCAAGTCTCTCATGGAGGACCTGGGCATCAACCTTGCTGGAGTGGAGGTGCTGATGCGTATGCAGGCGCGGATGGTCGAACTGGAGCGCCAGGTACGCCGTTTGGAGGAACGCCTGGGCAGCCGCTGACGCGGACCGCCGGGGCTGATCGGAGTATCGTCATGGTTTTCAAGCAGGAAGATTTCACGGAACAGGCGCAGGTCGTCATCGGGGCGAGTTACGAACTCGTCCGGAGGTTCCGCCACTCGCAATGGGACGTGGAGCACGTCATGCTCGCGCTGCTGGAAAGCGCCGAGTCCGTGCCTGCGCGTGTACTGAGCGGTATGGGCGTCAACGTGGACCGCACCCGCGGTGAACTGGAGATCGTGCTCAAGAAGACGCCCCAGCTCGCCTACGACTCCAACCAGATGCACCCCACGCCCCGGGCCATAGCCATGCTGCAGGCGGCGAAGGACGAAGCCGAGCGGCTGCACGACGAGCACATCGCCACCGAGCACCTCTTCCTCGCCATCCTCTCCGACGCACGCGGTGAAGCGGCGCGCATCCTGGCGGAGCACGGCGTCACGAAGGAGCGCGTCTACCAGGCCCTCCTGAACGTTCGCGGCGGACACCGCGTCACCGACCCGCGCGCCGAGCACCGCTACCAGACGCTCGAACGCTACACGATAGACCTGACCCAGCTCGCCCGCGAAGGGAAGCTGGACCCGGTCATAGGCCGCATGGACGAGATACGCCGCGTGATGCAGACGCTGATCCGCCGCACGAAGGACAACCCGGTCATCATCGGCGGGGCGGGCGTCGGCAAAACGGCGATCGCTGAAGGACTCGCGCAGCGCATCGTCGCAGGCGACGTGCCGGAGTCGCTGCGGGACAAGCGCGTGCTCGCATTGGACATGGCGGGACTGGTCGCCGGTGCGAAGTTCCGCGGCGAGTTCGAGGAGCGGCTGAAGTCGGTGATCGACGAGATGAAGGAGGCGCGCCGGGAGGTGGTGCTCTTCATCGACGAACTACACACCGTCGTGGGAGCCGGAGCGGGCGAGGGAGGACTGGACGCCGCGAACATCATGAAGCCCGCACTTGCGCGCGGCGAGTTGCAGGTCATCGGGGCTACGACGCCGGACGAGTACCGCAAGCACATCGAGAAGGACGCCGCGCTCGAGCGCCGGTTCCAGACGATATGGCTGGAAGAGCCGACGGTCGATCAGACCATCGAGATACTCCGCGGACTGCGCCCGCGCTTCGAGGCGCATCACAGGGTGCAGTTGGACGACACCGCACTCGTCGCGGCGGCGCGCCTGAGCGCGCGTTACATCTCCGGCAGGAACATGCCGGACAAGGCGGTCGACCTGATAGACGAGGCTGCGGCGAAACTGCGGCTGGACGTGGAGAGCCTGCCGCCGGAGCTCACCGCGCAGGACCAGCAGATCCGCGACCTGCTGGAGCAGGAGGAATCGGCGGCCCAACGGAGCGATTACGAAGGCGCAGCCAGCCTGAAGGTGGAGCGCGTCCGGGTGGAGGAAGAGTTCAACCGCGACCGCAGCGAGTTCCTGGGGCGCGACCACACCGACCTTGTGGTGCGCACGGAGGACATCGCCACGCTCATCGCGACGTGGACGGGCATCCCTGCCGCCCGCCTGATGGAGGAGGAAGCGGAGCGCCTGTTGCACCTGGAGGACCGTCTGCACGAGCGGGTCGTCGGCCAGCATGACGCCGTCGTCGCCGTGGCCGATGCGATACGCCGCGCCCGGGCAGGGCTGCGCGACGAAAAGCGTCCGGTAGGCTCGTTCATGTTCCTCGGCCCGACGGGCGTCGGGAAGACGGAACTGGCCCGTGCGCTCGCGGCCTGCCTGTTCGACGATGAGGAGAACATGGTGCGCGTGGACATGTCCGAATTTGCGGAACGGCACACCGTCTCCCGTCTCATCGGCGCTCCGCCGGGCTACGTCGGCTACGACGAGGCCGGACAGCTCACCGAGGCGATACGCCGCAGGCCGTTCCGGGTCGTACTCTTCGACGAGATCGAGAAGGGACACCCGGATGTCTTCAGCGTCATGCTCCAGATCCTGGAGGACGGGCGGCTGACGGATGGCCACGGGCGCACCGTGGACTTCAGCCACACCATCATCATCATGACCAGCAACATCGGCACGGCGGAGTTCAGCAAGGGAGGCATCGGCTTTCGCCCCGGGCAGCCCACCACGGAGGAAGAGCGGCACCGCCGCGCGGTGATGGAGGCGCTCAAGAAGCACTTCACGCCAGAGTTCCTCAACCGCGTGGACGAGTACATCGTCTTCCACCCGCTGACCCGTGAGGAACTGCATGACATCATCGGCCTGATGGTGCGCCAGGTGCAGGAGCGTCTCGCGGAGCGCTCGATTGAGATTCACCTCACCGACGCTGCGAAGGACTGGCTGGAGGACGAGGGGTTCGACCCCGTCTATGGCGCACGCCCTCTGCGGCGCGCGGTGGAGCGCCACGTGGAGAACGTCATTGCAAGGGGCATCCTCGCCGGAGAATACGTCGACGGCGACACCGTCACCGTGGACGCGGGAAGCGGTGGCCTGACGTTCACGAAAACGCCTGCCGCCGAACCTGCGACCGCGAGCGTCTAGCGCATAGCAAGCGTCGACAGGGGTGCCCTCGTGGGCGCCCCTCACTCTGCCTGCCACATCCCGCCTCCGAGATTGACTCTGGGGGTCGCATCTGGTATGGCTTGCGCACGCATATCGCTGGTTCCTGCGTCTCGCTCAACGACGAGAGACGGAATCCGCAGCAGAGTGCGCTTGAGCTTTGCGATGTGCAGGAATCCTGTTGATGCAGAGGGAGGCCTGCGATGAGGAACCTGAGCAGAACGACGATGGGGCGGTTGACCGCCCTGCTCCTGATGGGTGTGCTGGTTGCCGTGATGACGGGGGCCTGCGGCAGCGACCCCACTGCCACACCGGTTCCGACGGCAACGCCCGTTCCGCCAACGGCAACGCCCGTTCCCTCGCAGCCGTCTGACCCGCAGCCTGACCCCACGGCCACCCCGACCCCCGACGCGATGATGGAGTTCAAGTCGGAATGGGAGGACCTCATTGCGGCGGCGCAGGAAGAAGGCGAAGTAACCATCGTGATGGGCGGTTCCGCGAGCCGGAACTACCGGCCCGTCGTCGCGGTATTCGAAGAAGAGTTCGGCATCACCGCCACGGTCTCAACCGGCAGCGGCGGCGCGCAGACAGACCGTGTTCTTGCCGAACAGTCCGCCGGACGCTACGACGTCGACGTGCTCATGATAGGCGGCACGTCGGCCTTGCGGCTCATCGCCGCAGAGGCGCTGATCCCAATCCCACCGCTCCTCATCCACCCGGAGGTTACGAGCGGCGATGGTTGGTTCCAGGGGAGGGTCTGGTACTCGGATGCGGCGACGCAGCAGTATGTCCTGAACCATGGCGCCGCGGCGTCTCCCGAGAACCTGGGCATGCGTTACAACACGGACCTGGTCACCCAGGCGGACATCGACGCGATGAACTCTGTCTTTGACTACCTCGACCCGAAGTGGGCGAACCAGATCGTCGCTATCCCCTCCATCGCGGAGGGCGCCGGTGGCACGTACTCCACCATCATCAGCCACCCGGATATCGGTGAGGAGTTCATGGAGCGGTTCGTGGACCCGGACTTCGGCGTTACGTTCTCGACGGACTTCCGGTTCATCACGGACAGCCTTGCGGGAGGCAAGTTCGCCATGGGCATCGCGATCGGCTCGGCCGGGCGCGACCTCGACGAACTCGCGGAGCAGGGCGGACCTGCTGACCGCTTGATCAAGCCGTTCGCGGAACGCGACACGATGAGTGGCGGCGGAGCAGGGGACAACGTGCAGATGCCCATCAATGCCCCCAACCCGAACGCGGCGAAGCTGTTCCTCAACTGGTTCCTCTCCATCGACGGCCAGACTGCCAAGCACGAGGTGAGCGAAGGCACTCCGAGCCCGAGCCTGCGCGACGACATCCCGTGCACCGGCACGGTGGACCCGCGTGAGTGCAGAGAGCCCGGGAAGAGCTACATCTACCTGACCGGCGACCCGGAGTACACGCAGCGGACAGAGGAGAGCCTGGAGCGTGCCCGGGAGATCCACCGCGCGGCGCGCGGCGGATAGAGGAGCAGAACATGCTGGGGCGCTCCGGTGACGGGGCGCCCCAGCTTTAGATTGAGGAGGCAGGGCATGCAGTTGGCAAGGCCGCGCCCACGGGTCCGGCGCTTCAGGATGCCCCCCACGAACGCCTATATCATGGCGGTCGTCCTTATCGTGCTGGGCTTCTACCTGATCTGGCCCGTGCTCCTGCTGGTCATCAACAGCTTCGACGCACGAGCCGACTGGTTCGTGGGCGAGCGTCAGTGGGGACTGCAGCATTGGCGGGATGCCTGGTCTACGCCCGGTCTCGTCGGCTCGCTTGGCAACAGCATCATGATCTGGGCGTTCGTCGTTGGGATCAGCTTCCCGATCGCCGTGCTCATCTCGTGGGTTCTCGCACGGACGAACATCCCGTTCAGTCACAGCATCGAGTTCCTCTTCTGGGTCTCCTTCATGATGCCGGGCATCGCCACGACCATCGCCTGGATCACGTTGATGGACCCGGATATCGGTCTTCTCAACATCGCGATAGCGAAACTGCCGTTCATAGAGAACGGGCCGTTCAACATCTTCACTGTGCAGGGCATCGTCTGGGCGCACCTGATGGCGAATGGCATCTCCATCAAGGTCATGCTCCTGACCCCTGCTTTCCGCAATATGGACGCGAGCATGGAGGAGGCAGCACGGGTGAGCGGCGCCTCCAACATCCTCACGATGATGCGTGTGACGCTTCCGCTCATGATTTCGCCTATGGCGCTCGTGTTCGCCCTGCAACTGCTGCGCATCTTCCAATCGTTCGAGACCGAACTGCTGCTGGGCCTCCCGTTCGACTTCTACGTCTACTCCACCAAGATATTCGAACTCGTGCGCCAGCCGGTACCGAACTACGGCGTCGCGACGGTGCTTGCGAGCCTGACTCTGCTGGTCATCGCAGTCATCATTCCCGCGCAACGCTGGATCATCCAGCGCCGCCGCTACACCACCATCACCGGCAGTTTCAAGCCGGGGCTCATAGACCTGGGCCCGTGGAGGATCCCTCTCTTCGCCACCATCGGATTCCTGATCTTCATGCTCACCATAGGCCCGGCGATATCGCTCCTGTTCGGCAGCTTCATGACCCGTGCGGGCTACTTCTACCTCGACCCCACCTACACGCTGGAGCACTGGGAGCTCGTCCTCACGGACAACCTCTTCCTGAAGGCGATGCGGACGACGCTCACCCTCGCCATCACCGCCGCGATACTCAGTCCGATCCTCTTTTCGCTCATCGCTTACATCCTCGTTCGCACGAGGTGGACGGGCAGGTGGGCCTTGGACCTCATCATCTGGGGCTCGGGAGCGATACCGGGCATCCTCTCCGGACTCGGCCTGCTCTGGCTGTTCCTGGGTACCCCGTTGCTCAGCGCCCTCTACGGCACGATCTACGCTTTGCTGCTCGTCGTCATCATCCAGGGCAACACCACCGGGACGAATGTCATGAAGGGTGTGTTCGTGCAGATAGGCGCGGACATGGAAGAAGCCGCCCGCGTCTCCGGCGCGGGATGGATACGCACCTACTTCCGCATCTGGATACCGCTGCTGATGCCGACGCTGATCCTGCTCGCGACGCTCAACTTCGTCATAGCCGCAGGCACGACCAGCAGTATCGTCCTGCTCGCCTCGCGCGACACCATCACTCTTTCGCTGCTGGCGCTGGAGTTCGCCTCGCCCGGTATCGGACAGCGAGAGGAAGCGAGCATCGTCGGTCTGTTTATCATCGTCCTCACGGTGGGGCTGGCAACGCTCGCCCGCGCGTTCGGCCTGCGCCTTGGCGTACGGCACGAGCAACGGGCGAATGAACGGCAGGCCGAAGCGAGCCAGGCGCCCCCCGTGGCACAGCCGCACACGTAGGCAGGAGGTCCCATGACGACCGACGCCGAGATCAGACGCGCGGAGACGCCCGACGACCTGGAGGCCTTCCCGGAGCCGGACGCCTACCTGGAATGGCAGCGCGACGAGGGCGTGAAGGTCATCGTGGACTTCGCTTTCGAGGACCTCGCCCGCATCGAACTCGGGGACTGGGAGCGCAAGGGCGGGAAGGGCGCAATCATCAACATCCCCAACCCGCTTCTGCTCAACGACTCTCACCTCGTCGAGATACGCCCCAGCGGCAGTTCGGAACCGGAGCACCACCTCTACGAGGAGATGGTCTATATCGTCTCCGGTCGAGGCGCGACGAGCATCTGGCTGGACGGCGGCGCGGAGCAGACGTTCGAGTGGCACGCGGGCAGCCTGTTCTCGATCCCGCTCAACGCGTGGTACCGCCACTTCAACGCGAGCGGCACGGAGCCCGCGCGTTACCTCGGCGTGACGAACGCTCCGCCCGTGCTGCGCTGGTGGCGCAACCGCGAGTTCGTGTTCAACAACGACTTCCGCTTCACCGACCGTTTCGGCGGGGACGGCGACTACTTCAGCGGGAGCGGCACGCTCTACCAGCGCCGCAAGTGGGCGAGCAACTTCATCCCCAACGCGCCCGGCATGCCGCTCTACGACTACTTGACCCGCGGCGCGGGCGGCGTGAACGCCAGCCTGGAGATGGCGGGCAACGTCACCAAGGCACACATCTCCGAGTTCCCCATCGGCACGTACAAGAAGGCCCACCGCCACGGCCCCGGCGCGCACCTCGTCATCCTCAGCGGCGAAGGCTTCTCCCTGCTCTGGAACGACGACGAGCAGTCAGACCTGCGCAAGGCCGACTGGAAGGTCGGCGGCATGGTCGTCGTCCCGGCGGACCGCACGTTCCACCAGCACTTCAACGGCGGCCCGACGCGGGCGCGCTACCTCGCGCTGCGGCCGGGCACCGGGCTTGTCAACGGGCCGCGTTCCTCCGACCTGAGCGTCAACGAAGGCGGCGGCCAGATCGAGTACGAGAACGAGTCGCCCCGCATCCACGAGATATTCGAGGCGGAGCTGGAGAAGAGCGGGGCGCCCTGCCGGATGAAGGCGTTCATCCCGTGGTGTACCGGCGAGGTCGGCCCCACCCGCGTGCGGGACACGTAGTCCCTCACTTGCACCCCTCGGGATCGGGCCTCGTGGTAACCTCCTCCGCATGGATACGAAACCGTTGGGAAAGAGTGGCGTTGCGCTGCCGGAGGTTGGCTTTGGCACGTGGGAGTTCAGCGGGGATTCATCCGTCATCCAGCGCGCGATAGAGCTGGGCTCGTTCCTCATCGACACAGCCGAGTCCTACGACACGGAGGGGCGCGTCGGCAAGGCGATCGCCGGTCGACGTGATGAGGTGTTCGTCGCCACGAAGGTCTCGCCGTGGCACTTCCGCCACGCGGACGTGCTCGACGCGTGCGACCGCAGTCTGAAGGCGCTGGGCATCGACACGATAGACCTCTACCAGCTGCATGCGCCGTCCGCCGACGTCCCCATCGAGGAGACGATGGGCGCGATGGCCGACCTCGTCGCGGCGGGCAAGGTGCGCCACGTCGGCGTCAGCAACTTCTCCGTCCGGGAGATGGAGGCCGCCGAGGCCGCGCTGGGCGAGGACCTGGTTGTCGAGAACCAGATCAAGTACAGCCTGTTCGACCACGAGTTCGCCGACAGCGTGATCCCGTACTGCGAGGAGCGCGGCATCATGGTGCTGGCGTACAGCTCGCTGGAGCAGGGCGCGTTCCAGCGCGAGATGCGCGGCAACGCGCGGCTCGTCGAGGTGATGCAGAGCGTCTGCTCGGAGACCGGAAGGACCGCTGCGCAGGTGCTGCTGAACTGGACGCTCCGCTCGCCCGTCGTCATCACCATCCCGAAGACCAACACCCTCTCCCGCGTGGACGAGAACTGCGCCGCGGCGGGCTGGCGGCTGACCGACGCCCAGTGGCACGCGCTCACCGACGCCGCGGGCTCGACCCGCTCCTCCTACTGGTGGAGGTAGCGTGAGCGCAGGCGCCATCGTTGTCGCCGCGGGCTCGAGCACCCGCATGGGCAGCGCGGGCGACAAGACGCTGGCCGATATCGGCGGCGAACCGCTCATCGCCCGCACCATCGACGTCTTCGAGCGCTGCGACGCCATAGCCGCCATCGCGCTCGTCGTGTCGGAGGGCAACCGAGATGCAATCGCTGCATTGCGCGACAACAAAGGCTGGCACAAGACGCTGCCCCCGCTCATCGGAGGCGCGCGACGGCAGGACAGCGTCCGCGCCGGGCTCGACGCGCTCCCGCCGGACTGCGACTGGGTCCTCGTCCACGACGGCGCGCGCCCTTTCGTTACGCCCCGCATGATCGAGGAAGGGCTCGCCGCTGCCGCCGCCACCGGCGCGGCGATCGCCGTCGTGCCTGCGTTCGACACCGTGAAGCGCATCGGGGAGGGCGGGCGTGTGGTCGAGACGCTCGACCGCAGCGAGCTTGCGATGGTGCAGACGCCGCAGGTGTTCCGTCGCGACGTGCTCGGACGCGCCCACGCCGAGGTCATGGTCGACGTAACCGACGACGCCGCAATGGTGGAGCGCATCGGCATCGAGGTGCGCACCTTCGCGGGCGCTCGCAGCAACATCAAGGTGACGACGCCCGAAGACCTGCTGATCGCGACCGCGATGCTGAGGTGAACCTCCCCAGGCTTGTGACATCCGCCCCTTACCCCGTTGCCCTGTGCCCGTTACGCTGGATGGATGACTGCTCAGCCGCTTCTACGCATCGACCGTCCCATATCCCCCGCCGTTGCGATAGACAGCGTCCAAGGCCGGACTTACACACACCCCTTCTCTGGTCTGCCCTTGGATTCTTGAACGCTGAAGCAGGCCGTGGCCTTGCCGGCCAAGATTCCAAGATCAGGAAACACCCCGCGCTCACTCGTAGGAATCGGATCTTGAAACCGGTTGTTGAACAGGCCTCCTCCTGGCCCTTGTATCACCGCGTGGTCTCTGGCCGGTGGTTCGCACACTCCCTCGATGCGCTGCAGTTGAATAGGACAACACGGAAGCAGGCCAAGGCCTTGCGGAGCAAGGTGTCAGAGCCCCCGCCTTGCCCCTCGTTTACTCGTAGGGCTGACCCCTTGAGCCACGCCTTGCTCGGAGGCCCCTCAGCCCGCGGGGTGGGGCGGTTTGCGTTCCGCTGCTAAACTCACGGGCACACCGCGACGGAGGATGACGCGATGACCACCCGGTTCGGCATCGGCTACGACGCACACGCGCTGGAGGCGGGCGTGCCGCTCACGCTCGGCGGCGTCCGTATCCCGTCGGACCGCGGGCTCGCCGGGCACAGCGACGGCGACATCGCCGCGCACGCCATCATCGACGCGCTGCTCGGCGCAGCAGCCCTTGGCGACATCGGCACGCACTTCAAGGCAGACGACCCCTCCGTCCCGCAGGGCGTGAAGAGCACGTCGCTCCTCGAGCGCACCGTGGCCATGCTCCGCCGGGCCGGATGGAGCGTGGTCAACGTCGATGCTACAATCGTTCTCCAGCGCCCCTATCTCTCGGAGTTCGTCCCGGCCATGCGGTGGTCCATCGCCGCTTCACTTGGAGTGGGGCTCTCTGCCGTGAGCATCAAGGCCACCACTGAGGACGGCCTCGGGTACACGGGCTCGGAAACGGGCGCAGCGGCCATGGCCGTGGCATCCATCACAGACGGCAATCCATGAAACTCTCTGACACCCTCACCGGCGAGAAGCGCGATTTCGAACCCGCCGGCGACGAGGTCCGCATCTACGTCTGCGGTGTGACCCCATACTCCTCCGCGCACGTCGGGCATGCGATGAGCTACATCATCTTCGACGTGCTCCACCGCTACTTGGAGTTCCGGGGGTTCACGGTGCGCCGCGTCCAGAATTTCACCGACATCGACGACAAGCTCATCGACCGCGCCGCCCAGGCGGGCACGACCGTCGATGCGCTCGCCGAGCAGCACATCGACGAATACTTCGCGAACATGGCCGCGCTCAACGTCCGCGAGGCCGACGAGTACCCCCGCGCCACGCAGGAAGTGCCGAAGATCATCGAGGTCATCTCCGGCCTCATCGACACGGGTCATGCCTATGAGTCCAATGGCGACGTCTACTTCCGTGTCCGCAGCGACGAACAGTACGGTAAGCTCAGCCACCGCTCGCTGGATGCGATGCGGGCGGGCGCGCGCATCGAGCCGGGCGTGCAGAAGGAACACCCCATGGACTTCGCGCTCTGGAAGTCCGCCAAGCCCGGCGAGCCGTCGTGGGAGAGCCCGTGGGGCGGCGGACGCCCCGGCTGGCACATCGAGTGCTCGGCGATGGCGCTGCGCTATCTCGGGGAGAGCATCGATATCCACGGCGGCGGGCAGGACCTCATCTTCCCGCACCACGAGAACGAGATCGCCCAGAGCGAGGCGTTCACGGGCACCCGCCCGTTCGCGCGCTTCTGGCTGCACAACGGCCTGCTCAACATGGACGCTCAGAAGATGAGCAAGTCGCTCGGCAACCTCGTCACCATCAGCGATGCGCTGGAGCACTACTCGGCGGACGCCATACGCCTCTCCGTGCTCAACGCGCACTATCGCAGCCCCGGCTACTACTCGGACGAAGCGCTCGCCGGATCGGAGCGCGCCGCGGGGCGGCTCCGGCAGGCGGCTTCGGCGGAGTCCAACGCCGGTGCCGGAGATGCCCTCGATGCCTCGGAGACACGGGCCCGCTTCATCGAAGCGATGGACGACGACCTCAACAGCCCGCAGGCGGTCGCTGCTCTCTTCGACCTGGCGCGTGACATCAACCGGGGCTCGACCGAGGGGCAGGACGTTGCCTCGGCGCAGGAGACGCTCTGCGAGCTGACCGCCGTGCTGGGCCTGACGCTGGAGGAGCGCGAGGCTTCGGTCGACGCGGACCTCGCCGCGAGGGTCGAGGCGCTCGTCGAGCAGCGCACCGCCCTGCGCGCCGCCCGCGACTTCGCTGGCGCCGACGCCGTCCGCGACGAGCTCACCGCGCTGGGCGTCGAGCTCACGGACTCCCCCTCCGGCACCACCTGGCGCGTCGTCGGGTAGGGTCGCGTGTGGGCATGAGCACCACGTCCGCCACTGACCTGCGCGACGCCCTCGCCGCCATCGTTGGCGCGGAGCACGTCCTGACCGACGATGAGTCCCGAGAGCGGCTGTCGTTCGATGCAGTGACCGCCCACCGGCTTGGCGGGCGCTCGGAACTGGCCGAGGCGCGGGTGGACGCGGTGGCGCGTCCGGCTGGCACGGCAGAAGTTGCGGCGGTGGTGACGTTCGCGTCGGAGCACGGCATACCGGTCGTGCCCTACGGTGGCGGCACCGGCGTCATGGGCGCGGTCGTGCCGGTGCGCGGCGGCATCGCGCTCGACCTGCGGCGCATGGACAACATCGTCGAAGTGAGCCGCGAGGACAGGACGGCCCGCGTCCAGCCCGGCGTCTACCTCGCCGACCTCGATGCTGCCGCCCACGACTACGGCATGATGCTGGGGCACGATCCGTGGAGCGTGCCGATAGCCACAGTCGGCGGCGCAATCTCGACGGACAGCGTCGGCTACCGCGCCAGCAGGTACGGCTCGATGGGACAGCAGGTGCGGGCGCTGGAGGTGGTGCTGGGGAGCGGCGAGGTCGTGCGGACGCGCGCCATCCAGCGGCAGAGCAGCGGCCCGATGCTGAAGGGGCTGTTCGCAGGCGCCGAAGGCACGATGGGTGTGATAACCGAGGCGACGATAGACCTGCGCGCTCTTCCGGAAGTGCGCGAGTTCGCGTCGGTGGGGTTCGACACGTTCGAGCAGGGCTATCCAGTGGTGACCCGGCTGTTCGACATCGGCCTCGTCCCCGCGCTGATCGACCTCACCGAGGAACCCAGGACTCCGGAGAACGCCGCGCCATGCATCCTCTACCTCGGCTTCGAGGGCTACCGTGAGCAGGTGGAGGCGCAACGCAATCGCACGATGGCCGAGGCGCTGTCGGCCGGCGGTCGCGACCTCGGCCCCGGCCCGACCCGTGAGTACTGGGAGACGCGGCACGCCGTCGCCGAGCGCTGGCGCGACCGGACACGGCCGCTGCGCCCGACCGAACGCTGGAAGGAACAGCGATGGCGCTATGCCGACTACCTGCACGTCGCGATGCCGGTATCGCGCGTGCTCGCCTACAAGCGCTACTGCGAGGAGACCGCCGCACACTACGGTCTGGACATACGGGAGTCCGCTGTATGGACGCACCCTGAGTTGTTCTCCGTGTTCGTGCGCGCTCCGCATGGTGAGGGCGACGGCGATGCGTCGGCAACGGCCCTGCGGCAAGCGGTGGACGCCATGCTGGAAGAGGCGCTGCGCCTCGGTGGGGGCGTCGAATACTGTCACGGCCTCGGCTTAAAGCTCGACGCCTGGGCCGAACGTGAGTGGGGCGATGCCTTGCTCCTTGCCCGGCGGTTGAAGCGTGCGGTCGACCCGAACGGCATCCTGAACCCGGAGAAGCTGGGGCTGTGAGTTTTCCGCTCGTCGTGGTCGCGGGCGCGACCGGCGCCATCGGCGCAGAGGTCGTGCGCGAGCTGCAGTCTCGGGGCTCCCGCGTCCGTGCGCTGGTTCGCGAACCCGCGCGCCTGACGACGGAGCCGGAGGAGATATTCGTCGGCAACCTGCTCAACCCGCGGACACTGGAGGGTTCATGCGCAGGGGCGGACGCAGTCGTCTCGTGCGTTGGCGCCAAGCTCACATTGAGGATGTTCACGTACAAGGCAGAGGCGTTCCATGCGGTGGACGACGGAGGGAACCGCAGCCTGCTGCGTGAGGCTGAGGAAGCGGGCGTGCGGCGGTTCGGGTACGTCTCCGTATACGGCGGGCGCTTCCTCGGCATGATGGAGTACGTCAGGGCGCACGAGTCGTTCGCCGCCGCCATGCGCATGTCCTCCATCGGCCACCTGATTGTGCGTCCCACGGTCACGTTCGCGCGACTCGCGCTGCTGGTGGAGCAAGGCCGCAAGCGTGGGAGGCTGTCTTTGATCGGCACGGGTCAAGCGCAGGTGAATCCCGTGCATGAAGCGGATGTTGCAAAGGCGCTCGTCGATGGACTGGAAGGCCGGGAGGATGAGGTGGACGTTGGCGGGCCGGAGGTGCTGACCTGGGAGGAGATAGGAGGGCTGGCTGCGGCCGCTGCCGGAGACGCGGACGTGCGCTTCTCCTACCTGTGGCGTGCGCAGTTGCGTGCGGCGCTGCGGCGCTTTACCGGACGTCATGGGTACGACTCGGCGGTCTACCGCATCTCGGAGTCGGCGGTCGACATCGTAGCGCCTGCCGTCGGCGAGCGGCGGCTGGAGGACTACTTCGCGTCGCTGAGGGCTAGGTGACCGTCAGGTTGAGGACTGCGAGTATGACGAAGATGACGCCCAGGCCGATCGTGAATTGGAAGAGCGTGCGCTCGACGCCGCGCCGCGTTCGGTAGGACTGGATAGAGCCGGCGCCGAAGAGGCCGCCTCCCGCGCCGCGCACCTGCATGAGGATGCTCGCCACGAGCAGCACGACCACGATTATGACTGCGAAACTGATGTAGGTTCCCAAGTGCTCCCCCTAGCTTTTCATCGCGTCCAACTGCTCGACGATGAGCCCGGCCACGACGGACGGGTTGGCGTTGCCGCGCGTCGCCTTCATCACCTGTCCCACCAGAAACTTGGCCGCGGTCTCCTTCCCCGCCAGATAGTCTGCAACCGCCTGGGGGTTCCCGTCTATGGCCTGGGCGACCGTATCGGTAAGTGCGCTCGAGTCCGAGATCTGGACGAGTCCAAGGTCGGCCACGACCGTCTCCGCGGACTTGCCGGTGTGGAACATCTCCTCGATGGCGCGCTTCCCCTGCGGTGTACCGAGCGTCCCGCTCTCCAGCATGCCCAGCAGCTCCGCGAGCCGCTCCGGCGTCACGGGCGATTCGTGGATGTCGGTGTGCGTCTCGTTGGCCAGGCGTCCCAGTTCGGTGAGCGTCCAGTTCGCTGCGGCCTTGGCCGTGGCGTCCGATCCCCCGTTCGCCCTGGCGTGCCGCACCGTGGCCTCGTAGTAGCCAGCCAGACCGGGCGTTGCGGTAAGGAGCGTGGCGTCGTAGGCCGGCAGGCCGTAGTCGTCGACGAATCGCTGCCTGCGCTCTTCCGGCAGTTCCGGCAACAGTTCCTCTATCTCGGCAACCCATGCGGGGTCCACGTTGAGCGGCGGCAGGTCCGGCTCCGGGAAGTAGCGGTAGTCGTTCGCCTCTTCCTTGCTGCGCAGAGAGGTGGTGACGCCCTTGTCCTCAAGCCAGCCGCGCGTTTCCTGCACGACACGCCCGCCGGAGTCCAGCACACTCGCCTGGCGCTCGACCTCGTGCTCGATGGCGCGGAAGACCGAGCGGAACGAGTTCATGTTCTTGACCTCGACCTTCGTGCCGAACGTGTCGCTGCCCTTCGGACGGATGCTGACGTTGGCGTCGCACCGGAACGAGCCCTCGTCCATGTTGGCGGTCGAGACTCCGAGGTAACGGAGGATGGTCTGGTAGGACATGAGGTACTGCCGTGCCTCCTCCGCGGAGCGGATGTCAGGCCGGCTGACCATCTCCACCAGCGGCACGCCGGAGCGGTTCACGTCTACGAGCGAGTAGCCCTCGCCGGTGGCAGGGTCGCTCAGGTGACTCAGCTTGGCGACGTCCTCTTCCATGTGAACGCGCTCGATGCCGACACGGCGTCGCTCACCGTCCACCGAGACGTCCAGGTAGCCGTCGTTGCAGAGCGGGAGGTCGTACTGGGATATCTGGTACCCCTTCATCAGGTCGGGGTAGGGGTAGTTCTTGCGGTCGAACTTGCTGTGAGGCGCGATGCTGCAGTGCAGCGCCAGTCCGATCATGATGATGGAGCGGATGGCCTCGCGGTTGATGACGGGCAGGGAGCCCGGCAATCCGAGACACACGGGACAGACCCGGGTGTTGGGCTCGGCGTCCTGGTAGTCGGCGGGGCAAGCGCAGTACATCTTGCTGCTCGTTCGCAGTTGCGCGTGCACTTCGAGGCCGATGACTGGTTCGTACTCGGTCATGGGGTTTCGATTATAGCGCAGAGCACACCGGGAGCGGCGGAGCGTCGAGGGACGGCAGCCCGCCGAGCACGGCGCGGTACAATTCCGGTATGACAACTGACTACGGAAGAGTGAGCGCGCCGGAATTCCCCGCGGATGCAGATTGGCTGAACACGGACCGTCCGCTGCGCTTGGCCGACTTCGCCGGGAAACTCCTGCTGCTCGATTTCTGGACGTACTGCTGCATCAACTGCATGCACCTCTTACCGACGCTCCGGCGGCTGGAGCGCGAATTCCCCGAGGAACTCGCGGTGGTGGGGGTGCACACCGCGAAGTTCGACGAGGAGCGGGCCACGGAGAACGTGCGCCAGGCGGTGATGCGGTACGGGATACGACACCCGGTGCTGAACGACGCCACGATGGAGACCTGGCGGCAGTACGCCGTGCGAGCCTGGCCGACGCTGATGTTCGTCGACCCTGCCGGAAGAGTCATCGGCAAGGTGGAAGGCGAACTCGGCTTCGAGCACGGCGCGGAATTGATCCGCAAGATGCTGGAGGTCTTCCGCGCCGAGGGGACGCTCAGACCGGGGTGGGAGGCGTATGACGTGGAGGCGCCTCGCTCCGGCGTGCTCTGCTACCCCGGCAAAGTGCTCGCCGACACTGTTGGGGAACGACTGTTCATCGCGGACTCCGGTCATCATCGTGTGCTCGTTACCGACCCGGACGGTGAGATACAGACTGTCATTGGCAGCGGCGACGAGGGCTTTGCGGACGGAGTGCCGGAAGGAGCGCGCTTCAGCAACCCGCAGGGCATGGCGCTGTTGGGTGAGACGTTGTACGTCGCCGATACGGGTAACCACGCCATCCGGGCAGTTGATCTGGAGATGGCGGTGGTCGAGACCGTGGCGGGGACAGGCGAGCGCGGTACGGGACGTGTGGACGGCGGGCCTGGACCAACCGTTCCGCTGCGTTCCCCTTGGGACCTGGCACTCGTCGGAAGGCGGCTCTTCATCGCGATGGCGGGCAGTCACCAGTTGTGGATGTACGACCTCGAGAATGGCTTGGTGCAGGCGGTCGCCGGCACTAGCGGCGAGGGCATCGTCGACGGCCTACCCGAGGATGCGCTGCTTGCACAGCCCAGCGGCATCGCCGCCGACGAGGACGGCGTGCTCTTCTTCGCGGACAGCGAGACGAGCTCGATACGCCAGGCCGACCTCATCACCGCGCACGAGATCACCACACTGGTTGGCGCGGGGCTGTTCGACTTCGGCGATGTGGATGGGGAGGTTTCCTTCGCGCGGATGCAGCACCCGTTGGGCGTAGCGTTTGAAGGGGGAGTCGTCTACGTCGCGGATACGTACAACAACAAGATCAAGCGTGTAGGAACGGAGACGTTGGCTGTTGCGACGATAGCGGGGACGGGAGAGCCGGGCCACGAAGATGGAGAATTTGCATCGTCGCGGTTCCACGAACCCGGCGGACTGAGCATATGGGGCGGAAAGATATACGTGGCAGATACCAACAACCACGCCGTGCGCGTACTCGACGTTGCCAGCGGGACTGTTTCGACACTGCCCGTTGACTATTAGACAGGCGGAGAACTCATGGAAGTGAACGGGCAATCGCCAGCTGTGCTTGAGCGTTAGCTCTCAGGGGGGGAGAACCGCTTCCGCAGCCAGAGCGCGGAGCCCAGGAGCGCGAGTACGATTGCTGCCTGGAGCACGATGGTCGTCACGGTGCCAAGCGTGCTCTGGAAGCTGAAGTACACGACCATGAGCAGAGCGAAGAGACCTATGAAGACGAATCCAGGGCGCATGGACCACCTTTCATGCTCGGCAGCATAACCGCCTGATTCTAGAGTCAAGTCAACGATAGCATGATTTATGCAACTTGCACAAGCTATAGTTCTGTGCTGAAGCAAATCCTTTCATTTCCGTGTATATGGCACAGGTTCCGCAGCATGTTCCGAGCCATTGATACAGCCACTAACGAGGGCGGGGAGGCTTCGCCAGCAGGACGATAACGCCTGAGGCGCCCCACGCCAGCGCGGCAGTGAGGAACGCTAGTGTGTAGCCGCCCTGCAGGTCGTAGAGCGCTCCGAATATGATCGGTCCTGCTGCGCCGGTGCCCATGACGATCGGCCTGAAGAGGCTGTTTACCGCGCCGAGATGCGCTCTGCCGAAATAGTTGGCAGTCAGCAGCGCGCGCAGGATGAGGTAACCACCCATGATGAATCCGGCCATGAACATAACGGGCACCAGCGCTGCCATCCCGCGTACGTTCAGGAAAACCATGATGAGCACGGCGGTCGCGACGGAGACACCGCCTAGGAGATAGCGGGCCGGGTAGCGTTCGCCGAGCAGTCCCCATCCGGGCCGCACAAGCCCTGACACGAGCCCGTATATGGCGATGCCGAACGACGCCTCCGCAGGGCCGAACCCCGTCTCCACGAGGAAGGGGTGCCAGTTGCTCTGGAAGCCGGTGATGCCGAGCCCGACGAGGCTGAACGCCGCAAGCAGCAGCCAGAACGCCGGTGTCCGCACGGCCTCCCGCCGCGTGAGAGAGCGCTCCTCTGCGGTCGCGGATGCGCCGGGTTGGGTGCTCGCACGGGTAGTGACGCCGTCCGGCAGCAGCCCCGATTCTTCCGGTGTCGTGCGAAGGAGCAACGCGAGCGCGAACGCGATGATGCCGACCCCCACGCCGAACCACAGCCATGCGCCGCGCCAGCCCACAGAATCGATGAGCAAGGAGATGGCGGTGGGGAAGACGAGGGCTCCCAATCCGACGCCCATTATGGAGACGCCGAGCGCCCGCCCGCGCTTCCGTATGAACCACTTGGGGACCAGCGCCTGGGAGATGAAGAAGCCGCCGCCCAGCTCTGCAATCCCACCCAGCACGCCAAAGAGGACGATGAACTGCCACAGGTCCGTGACGTTCTTTATGAACACCATCGAGACACCGAGAAGTACCGCGCCTGCCAGCGCGAGCACACGCGGGCCGTGTTTCGTGTCGTAGAGCGGACCGACCAACGGCGCGGCGAGGCCGATGATCAGCTCCCGCACCAAGAACGCGGAGAAGAACTCAGCCCGTGACCAGCCGAGTTCTTCGGTCATCGGGAGGAGCAGGACACTCGGCCCCCATATCGCGACTCCAGAGCCGATGCCGGAGGCGACGAACGCAACCCCGACGATGACCCAGCCGTAGAAGAACGGCCAGCGCTCAGGCCTCACGGGAGAGTCAGGACGTCCACCAGGAGTCCGGGGGGAAGACGTTGGTGCACATGTGGCGCATGGGGTCCTCGGCGTAGATGTCCGCCGTCGCCTCGCGGTACTTCAGGAAGTGCGGCATGCCGCGGTGCGCCTCCAGCGCCGCCTCGTCCTTATACACTTCGTACAGGAAGAAGCGGTCGGGGTCGTTCTGGTCCCGGACGCAGCTGAACTGGAAGTTGCCCTCCTCGTTCGCGTGCGTCCCTTCGCCGTCCGCCTGAACCGCGGCTATGTAATCGTCCGCGCGTCCAGGCTTCACCTTCACACTCACTACGAGAACGAGCATCGCTCTGCCTCCAGATGGATGTAGGCGGGGATTGTACCTTGCTCCGGGCTGTGGGGCAGGCTAGTGCGGACCGTCTATGCCGCGACCGCGCTCAGCGCGATGACCGCGGCCACAGTAACGCCCGCGCCGGCCCATTGCAGCGAGCGTGGACGCTCGCGGAGCAGGACGATGGCGAGCGCGACCGTCACGACGGGGTGTGCGGCCACGATCGGCGCGACGACTGGTACCGGCGCAGTATCGATGCCCAGGTTGTAGGTGACATAGCCCCCGGCGTCCAGCAGTGCCGCTCCGAGCAGGAGGCGTTTCCCATTCCATCCCTGCGGCAGGCGGATGACCTCGCCGCGCGACCGGATGAAGAGATAAGCAGGGATCATGGAGAGCGCCCTGACGATGAGCACCGCGACCATCGGGCTGGACGCTTCGGTGGCACGGTCCAGCAGGGCAAGTGCGAGCCCGAGTGCGAACATCGCGCCCACCCCCCAGAGCAGTCCTGTGCTGTTGCCGGAACTGGTGGACGGCTGTGCTGAGAGCATGAGGATGCCGCCCAGCACGACCCCCATCAGCAAGACTTGTGGCAGCGAGATGTGCTCTCCGAACAGGAGAACCGTGACGGTGACCGTCACTGCGAGCCAGGCTGATGCCGCGCTCGAGACGACTGAAACAGAGCCGCGCTGCAGGCCAGTGTAGTAGCAGAGGTAACCGGCGCCGAGGCATGCTCCGCATAGTGGGGCCCAGATCGCCATGGCCCCCCAGTCCACATCGAGTCCGTTTGCGGCAAGCTCGGCGATGACGAACGGCAGCGGCAGAGCGAGTCCGAATACCTGAACCAGGATGGTCGTGCTCAGGCTCCCGACGCGTACGGAGACCGAACGAGCGAGATAGTCCGCGATACCCCAGGAGAGAAGGCCGAGGCTGCCCCAGAAAATGCCGTTCAGTGGGTCGATGTGAACTCTCCGAGTGGGCGCTGCGTTCAGGATGCCCGGAGGGCCCTCGTCAGCAGACTGTCGTTAGCCTAGATCAGGTAGATGCGTTCCTGCAGACGGCGGTCTTCCAATGCGCGGATGGCGCGGGCTTGAGAGACGAACTCCGGGAGCGGGACGCCGGAGAGAAGTCCGGTATCCGTCAGCAATGAGTGGAGAGCGGGGAAGAGCCTGTCCGCCGTGGGGTCGACGTTGAGAAAGTCACCGGCGAAGTGGTATGGGAGGAAATACGGCGTGAAGTAGGCGAAGTTCTCCCGCAGGATGTCCCGTTCGGTGTCTTTGGCGACCGCGCAACGCGCCTCGACGTAGGCCATGGTCAGCGGCGGCGAGAAGTCCACGTAGGCGAGGTCTGCGTCCTCGCCTACGAAGTTCTTGATGTGTGGGTCGATGGCGAGCCCGGCGTCGATGGCCCGTTTGATGATGTCGATGGCGCTCGTCAGCACGTCAGCGCGTCCGTTGGTCAGGAGTTCTGGTTGCTCGTAGCGCTCGACCAAGTTGAGGCCGCCATCCTCACAGAGGTAGACGATGGTGTCGTCAGTGACGTGGCTGTCGGCGACACGCGGCATCGGGACGCCTGCGGCGGTGAGCTGCTCGCGGTACGTGTCCATCTCCGCCTTGAGGTCGGCGGAGGTTACCGCCAGCGGCGCGTTGCGGTGAATCGTCTTTTCGACGAGCGATTCGCCGTTGACGGTTAGCCTGCGTACACGCGTGTTGTTGACCGAAAAGGGGTTGGCGCCAGCCATGGTGGGTATGTTAACCGACATAAGGGTGGAAGGTAACCGACAGGTGCTGGTCTCACGTTTGCGGGCTGCCTAGAGCAGGCAGCCCGCAGAGGTAACGTCTCGTGTGACGAGTGTTGGTCAGCTTCCGGCTCCGACGAGAGAGCCGACAGGCTGGAGCTGCGCGACGAACTTCTTGGTGGAGGCCATGTGCCGGGAGAGGCCCAGTTCCTTGGGGTCGAGGCCGATGGCGAGGCCAACGATCTGGGGGAGGTGGAGGATGGGGAGATCGAATTGGCGGCCTGTGGCCTTTTCCACCTCGCTCTGCTCGCCGTCCATCTCAAGGTGGCAGAGCGGGCAGGGCACAACCATGGCGTCCGCGCCCTTGCTGACCGCTTCGCCGAGGTGCTTCGCGGTCATGGCGAAGGCGTTCTCCTCGTTGGCGGTGAGCGACGGGAAGCCGCAGCACTTGCCTTTGCCGCTGATGTCGACGTTGGTGCCGCCGAGCGCCTCGGTGACCTGTTCCAGGTAGAGCTTGCGCTCCGGGCGCTGGATGACGTCTATGGGGCGGCGGAGGTAGCAGCCGTAGAAGGGGGAGAAGCCGAGGCCGTCCAGCGGGCGCTTGATCTTGCTCTGGACGACGTCCAGTCCCACGTCTTCGACGAGTGCCCAGAGGAAGTGCTTCACGTCCGTCGTGCCCTGGTATTCGAGCCCCTGATCGGCCAGGTGCTCGCGGTTGATGCGGGCGCGGTAGGCCGGGTCCGTCAGCCGGAGCGCGCTCCCGCCGATGACACCCTGGCAGGTGCTGCAGATGGTGAGCAGCGAGAGGCCCATCGCTTCCGCCTTGGCGAGCGTGCGAGCGTTGATGGGGTCGGATATCTCAGCCGGGATGAGTCCTGCGCCGCTACAGCCGACATCCTTCAATTCTTCCACTTCGATGTCGAACTCGGCTGCGACCCGCACGAACGACTCGTAGAGTTCAGGGCAGAAGCCCTTGGAAACGCATCCGGGGTAGAAGGCGAACCGGTGGCTCATCGCTGCTTCTCCTTTCGCAACCCCGCGTTGTCGCGGTTGTACCTGTCGAATATCTTCCTGATGTGCTCAGCCCCCGGACGCTTGTAGTGCGGCTTCAGGGTTGCCTTGCCCTTCCGGAGGGCGCGTAGGCCGAGGGGGAGTGTCTTGATACCGCCCTTGATGAGGCCGCCGTAGGTCTGGAGCGCGACGGAGCGCTCGTCGAGCCAGCCCTTGCGGGAGATGGACTCCTCGAACGCGTCGTAGTGACGCTCCAGCATCTTGTTGCCGTAGCCGGACTTGATGCCGTGAGCGACAGCCCGGTCCCTCGTGTCCATGATGAGGTGCGTGGGCTCCAGTCCAAACGGACAGTGCTCCGTCGCCTCCCAGCAGTGGACGCAGTCCCAGATGCCGTGGACCTCGCTGCCCTCACGCAGGCGCTCGGAAGTGATGCCGTCGCGGGGGTCGAACGCGAACCGGTAGAGTTTGGTGAGCGCCGCAGGGCCGTAGAAGTCGAGGTTCACGTCTATCACCGTGCATCCCTCGTCGCAGAGGCCGCAGGTGGTGCAGCGCATCGCCTTGCGGACGGGACGGAGCTCCTCGTCAGTGACGGGGTGGCCGCCGTTGGGAACGACGCCGCGGGCGAAGACATCCACCTTGTCCCAGAGGAACTTGCGCATGTCGTGCATCACGTCCTTCTCCACCGGTGCGTACCGGATCGGCTGGACGGTGATGACGCCTTCCTTCTGGGTCTTGCCGACGTTGATGAGGCAGGTGACTTTCTGCGCGCCGTTGACGCTGAGGGTACAGTCGCCACAGAAGCCCACGGAGCAGTTGCCCCTGAAGGCGAGCGTGCCGTCCTGGGTCTCGCGCACAGCAACGAGCGCATCGAAGACCGTCATCTCAGGCGGCACGTCTATCTGGTAGTCGACGTATTCGGGCTGCGCCCGCGTACCTCCGCGCTGGAACTTGAAGGTGATCTCCATCTGCGCGACTCCTCTCTGCGAATCTCTACGCTCGCTGCCAACTCTGCTATGCGGGAGCGGTCTCCCTGCTCACCTGTGCTCCGCTCTCGCCTCTCGTGACCCGAAGGCGAGAGCTCTGCTTGTCGTCCTGTGCCGGATGGTCGGTGCGCTTGTGGACGCCCCGGCTCTCGGTGCGTTCCAAGGCGCTCGCGGCGATGGCTTCCGCGACGTCCAGCAGCCAGCCAACTTCCAGATACTGGACAAGGCCGAAGTTGTAGTCACGGGCGCTGGAGCCCGCGCCGAGTTGCGCGTGCTCCTCGCGCATCGCGCGTATGCGTTGCAGGGCTTCGCCGAGGCCCTGCGCGTCGCGGCTTTCGCCTACCTTCTCATGCATGAGCGAAGCAAGCTCGCTTCGCAGGGCGGCGACGGGCGCCCCACCGGGGCGGCCCAGCGCAGCGTCTAACTCCGAGCGCACGGCGCCTGCGGCCTGCTCGCCCACGGCGCTGTCGCCGAACGGGCGCACCTGCGCTGCTGCTGCCAACCCGGCGCTCTTGCCGGAGGCGATCGATGCCAGGAGGAAGTTGCCGTCCAGCCCCTGTGCGCCGTGGAAGCCGTTGCCCGCGCATTCACCGGCTGCGAAGAGTCCTGCCAGGGACGACTCCCCCTGTACGGTTACGTCGATGCCGCCGAGCAGCCGGGACATCGCCGGATGAACCGGCGCGGGGTCCTCAAGCAGGTTCACGCCGGCGAGCGCGTCCACGCGAAGTAGCGTGTCAGGGAAGCGTGCCTCAATCTGTGCGTTGTCCGGGGCGCCGTTCAGCCGGAGGTTGCCGTCCTCCAGCACTGCGCCCGCTCCGAGCAGGAGTGGGGAGAGGGCGAGGTGGCTGCCGCTCAACACTGCGGGGTAGTACTGGACGAACTCCATGTCCGCGAGCGCCGCGCCGGCCCCGTACGCAAGTGCGATGCCGGAGCCGCTGCACAGCAGGGATGCGGTGCTGGGCTCGAATGCGCGGCGCGGCCCGCCCGTAGCGAGCACGATGCCCTTCGCGCGGAACGGCTCCACCTCGCCGGTAGCGAGTTGGAGCGCGACGACGCCCGCACATTCTCCGTTCTCTATGACCAGCGAGAGGACGATCCATTCCTCGAAGATGTCCACGCCCGCGCCGATGGCCTGTTCCCAGAGGGTCTGCGTGACGGCGAGGCCGGTGATGTCGTTTACAAAGGCAGCCCGGGAGTCGCCAGAGCCAGAGACGCTCGCCCGGTCTATGACGGAGCCGACGCGGTTGAAGGGGACGCCCATGCGGTCGAGCTCCTCAACGAGGCCTGCTGCCTCGCTGCAGACGCTTTCGACCACCGAAGCGACGTTCAGTCCCGCTCCGGCGGCGAGCGTTTCGCTGATGTGGCTCTCGCGGCCATCGGCGCTGGCCGGCGCGTTGATGCCGTCCTGTACGGTGACCGAGTAACTGCGGGTGGGGTGCGACTGGGTGATCAGCGCTACCGATGCGCCTGCTCCCTTCGCCGCCACCGCGGCGCGGAGCCCGGCTATCCCGCCGCCAACGACGAGCACGTCATACATGTGCTCTCCCTCCGTGTATGTCTTGATGATGCGGGAAGCGCGCCCTTCGCGGCCTCATCCGAATCATGGCGCATCGCGCTCGGAGCGTCCGGCTCCATGTTGGGAAGCGCCCTCTCGTGCGCAACTTTACCACATCCTGCGCCCAACCTTGATTAGCCGAGTCAGTGGCCTCCGACGCGTATCAAGAATGCCAACCCCGCCGAAATCTGGCCGCCTTGATCGGTGGTTTACGAGTAAACCGGCCATGCCGTTTGGCCTCCTTGAGATCCTTGATCGGAGCGCTTTCGTGGCCGTGGCCTGCTTCTCGGCTTTCGGAGCATCAAGAATCTCAAGAAGGCCAGTGTTTTCAAAAGTTCGAGCCCGAGTCATAGGCGTTGTCGATGGGTGCGGTTGCCAGCCATAGACGGGGTCTATAGGTCGGGCCTGAGGGTTAGTCATATGCCCAGCGTAGCGGAGGCAGGGGCGACCGGGTAAGGGGCGGATGTCACAGTAGGTGGTTCCTGATGGGAACCGGCGGGGGCTATCATCTATGCGTATGAATGGATTTCCGCGCCACACCAAGATCGTCGCCACGCTTGGGCCTGCGGTCGCTTCGGATGAGCACCTGCGACAGGCCATCGCGGCAGGTGTGGACGTCTTCCGCCTCAACTTCTCACACGCAACGCACGAGGAGCTGGAGCAGACCGTTCCTCGCATCAAGGCTGTCAGCCGCGAGATCGGGCGCACCGTCGCCCTGATGCAGGACATCCAGGGGCCGCGCCTGCGCACGAGTGTCGTGGAGGAACCCGACGGCGTCCGGCTCACACCAGGGGAGACGGTGCGCGTCGTGTCCGACGACGTGCCGACCACGCTGGGCTCGGTTGCGATTCCGTACCCGCGGCTCGCGAGCGACGTCAGCAAGGGCGACCGCATCCTCATCGCGGACGGGAACCTCGTGTTGCGCGTCGCCGAGGTGAACGGCAGCGACCTGCGCGCATCCGTCGTTGCGGGTGGTGTGCTGACGTCGCACAAGGGGGTCAACCTGCCGGACTCCAGGGTTACGGCGGACCCGCTGACCGAGAAGGACCGGAAGGACCTGGCTTACGGCGTGTTCATCGGCGTGGACTACGTTGCGATGAGTTTCGTCCGCAGTGGCGACGACGTGCGCTCCTGCCGGGAGCTGCTGCAGAAGATGGGCTCAGCGTCGCCCATCATCTCGAAGATCGAGCACCCGATGGCGATCGAGTACCTCGATGAGATCATCGAAGAATCTGACGGCATCATGGTTGCGCGGGGCGACCTCGGGGTAGAGGTCTCGCCGGAGCGAGTACCGCTGCTGCAGAAGCTCATCATCAGCAAGGCGAACGAGGCAGGGAAGCCCGTCATCACGGCCACGCAGATGCTGGGTTCGATGATGGACAGCCCCATCCCCACGAGGGCAGAGGCGAGCGACATCGCCAACGCGATCCTGGACGGCACGGACGCGGTGATGCTCTCCGAGGAGACGGCAGTCGGGCAGTACCCCGTGGAAGCGATAGCGACGATGGGGCGAATCGCGCTGCAGGCGGAGACCGCCGAGACCCCGTTCCACGTCAACCACCCACATGACGAGTCCCACGCGATGGCCGAGGCCGCGCGCTTCGTAGCGGAGCGGCTGCAGGCCGAGGCGCTGGTGGTGTTCACGCAGTCCGGCCACACAGCGAAGACGATCTCCCACCTGCGGCCGAAGGCCCCCGTCTACGCATTCACACCCGACCCTGCGGTCTGCAACGGGCTGGCGCTCTGTTACGGTGTGCGCCCCATCCATGCGGACCTCTCCGACCGCACCGAGACGCGCGTGCTGCAGGCCTTCACCACGCTCCGCGAACGCGGCGCTGTCGCCCCGGGCGACCGCGTGGTCGTGTTCGGGGCGACGCGCATCGGCGCGGGCGGCATACCGAACGACATCAACGTTCGCACCGTCGGGGACCAGTGATCCGGGGGCAAGGGCGGTTGACGCACGAGGCTGCGTCTGTACACTCTCGGCATGGCCGAAAGCCCTGAAACCGGTTATCTCCGCCTCTTTCCCCTGCAGGCCGTCGTTCTGTACCCGGGGATGGAGTTGCCGCTCGTCGTGTTCGAGCCACGGTATCTCCAGTTGACCGACGAGTGCCTGTCGAACGACGAACCGTTCGGCGTGTTGCTGCTCAGGGAAGGCGGCGAAGTGGGGACGAGCGAGGTAACGCCGTTCGAGACCGGCACGACCGCGCACATCATGACGACGAGCGAGGCAGGAGGAGGCCGGTTGAGCGTCGTTGCGGTCGGCGGTCGCCGATTCAAGGTGCGGGAGTTCCTGCGCGACAACGCCTACCTCGCAGCCGACGTGGAGTACCTGCAAGACGAAAGCCACGAGATGGTGGACCCATCGCTAGTCGAGAACGTGCGCTTCGACGCTGCCTCGTTCGTGCGTCAGCTTGTGGCCTCTCGCGGCGGCTACGTGCGGGAGGTCAACTTCCCGGACGACCCGGAGGTGCTCTCGTACCAGGTGGCGCAGATATTCCAGGGCAACCTCGGAGTGCAGCAGAAGCTACTGGAGCAGCCGGCGTTCGACCGGCTCTGGGATGAGCTGGAACTGCTGAAGGACGCCCGCAAGCAGTTGGAGCGGCGCAGTCGACGCCGGCCCTCGCACGGCTTCTCCGAGAACTAGGGACGGCGCGTCGTCCCGCTGGGCGGGCGCAGCCTTTCCCACCCACCCGCCCGGAGCGCTTGTGGGGGAGACCGCCACACCGCGTGAAAGGGGTATTCCTCCGCATTGCCCCGGGCAGGGCACCCACAAGAGGTGCCCCTACACCAGAACTCCCCACACCTCCCTGCCGGTCACCGCCACCCCCTCTTCTCAAGGGAGGGAGGACCCTGCTTTCACCACGCATCACGTGGGGCGGGCGGTTGCAGCGCTGGGCTGCGCCGCCTATACTTCCGGTGCGGTGTTGCACCGCAACCGACCTTTAAACCAGTCCCGTGAGGCTGGCAAGGTAAGGTAACGTGAGACTCGGGACGCGGATACGTCCCGGTGTATGAGACGGGACCTCTTGCCAGCGGGCGAGAGGTTTTTTCTTGGCAGAAGGACGGCTCATCCTCACCGGAGAGGAGATGCGGCGGGCGCTGACGCGCATCGCGCATGAGATCGTCGAGTCCAACAAGGGACTCGAGGGTCTGACGCTGGTGGGGATACGGCGCAGGGGGGTGCCCCTCGCTCGGCGCATCGCCGACGCCATCGCCTCGTTCGAAGACGCGAGCGTTCCGGTCGGCGCGCTGGACATCAACCTGTACCGCGACGACCTGACGAGCCGTCCGCAGCCCCTCGTGCGTCCCACCGAGATGCCCTCCGGCATCGAGGGCAAGGCGGTAGTGCTGGTGGACGACGTGTTGTTCACCGGGCGCACAACCCGCGCCGCGCTCAATGCCCTGATGGACCTCGGGAGGCCGCGCATCGTGCAGCTCGCCGTCCTGGTGGACCGCGGGCACCACGAGATACCCATCCGGGCCGACTACGTGGGGAAGAACGTTCCCACGTCGCTCGACGAGATCGTGGAGGTGCGGGTCAGCGAGATCGACGGCGTGGAAGAGGTGGGGATCGTCGAGCGCACGAAGGCGGTGTCGACATGATGACGCACGCACAGGAACAGAGCGCGGTCGTGACTCAGGCGGAGGCACCGCATCGTCGCAGGCACGTGCTGGACCTGGACGACTTCTCGCGTGACGAGATAACAGCGCTGCTGGACTCGGCGGAAGCGATGCGCGAATTGCTGAGCAGGAGCATCAAGAAGGCGCCGTCCTTGCGGGGCAAGGTGGTGCTGACGCTCTTCCTGGAGCCGAGCACCCGGACGCGGGTGTCGTTCGAGCAGGCGGGGAAGATGCTGAGCGCAGACGTCATCAACATCAGCGGCTCCGGCAGCAGCGCGGAGAAGGGCGAATCGTTGCTGAACACGGCGCTCACGCTTCAGGCGATGCAGGCAGACCTCATCGTCATCCGGAGCCCGCACTCGGGCGCGCCGTACTTCCTGGCGCGCAACCTTCAACGGATGGGCGTCGTGAACGCGGGCGACGGACGCCACGCGCACCCGACGCAGGCGCTACTCGACCTGATGACGATGCGCCACCACATCGGCGAACTCGAGGGCAAGCGCGTCGTCATCGTTGGCGACGTGCTGCACAGCCGCGTTGCGCGGTCGGACGTGTTCGGCCTGCAAGCGCTAGGCGCGTCGGTTGTGCTGTGCGGTCCGCCGACGCTCATCCCGCTGGACCTGCTGCGTAGTGGGGAAGGGGAGAGTCTGCCGGACGTGAGCGTCGAGCACGACCTCGACCGTGCGATGGAAGACGCGGACGCGGTGATAGCGCTGCGCATCCAGCAGGAGCGCCAGGGCGCAGGCATGCTGCCGAGCATGCGCGAATATACGCGGCGGTGGCAGGTCACGGAGGCGCGCTATCGCAGGGCGAAGCCGGGCGCGCTGCTCATGCATCCGGGGCCGATGAACGAGGGCGTGGAGATCGCGTCGTCGCTCGCGCACGGGCCGGGCTCGCAGATCGAGGAGCAGGTGACGAACGGCGTCGCGGTGCGGATGGCGCTGCTCTACCAACTGCTGACCGGCGGGCAGGAAGAGGCGGCGGAGTGAGCAGGCCCATCTTCATCACGGACGCACGCATCATCGACCCGGTCTCGGGCTCAGATGGCACGGGCAATCTGTTCATGCGGGACGGCGTCATCGCGGATGCGCCGGAGACGACTCCCGCGGACGCGCTCGTCGTAGACGGAAAGGGGCTCGTTGCCGCGCCGGGGTTCATCGATCTGCACGCGCACTTGCGCGAGCCAGGGTTCGAGGACAAGGAGTCCATCGAGACGGGTACCGCGGCTGCCGCAGCCGGAGGATTCACGACGGTCTGCGCGATGCCGAATACGTCGCCGGCGATAGACACGGCGGCGGTTGTTGACTTCATCGCGCACCGTGCGAAAGAGGCCGGACCCGTGCGGGTGCTGGCGTTCGGCGCAGTTTCGCGGGGACGCAAGGGCGTCGAATTGACAGACATGGAGGAGCTTGCGCAGGCGGGAGTCGTCGGGTTCACCGACGACGGGAGCCCGGTCGCAACGGGTCTGCTCATGGAGCATGCGCTCCTCTACGCGGGCGAACTCGGCCTGCCGGTGATGGACCACTGCGAGGACCACTCCATCACGGCGGGGCTGGGCATGCACGAGGGGGCGGTCGCCTCGAGACTGGGACTCGCGGGGTATCCGTCGGCTGCGGAGGAATCGCTCGTCGCGCGGGACATCGCACTGCTCGGCCTGACCGGCGGGCACTTCCACGTTGCGCACGTCAGCACGGCGGGCGGCGTCGAGATGGTGCGTATGGCCAAACGTCGCGGGTTGCGCGTCACGGCCGAGGTAACGCCCAATCACCTGACGATGACAGACGAGTGGGTGCTTGGCGTGAACGGCACGGCGGGCGGCATCGCCGGACCGCTCACGCTCGCCGCGTATGAAACGCGGGCCAAGGTCAGCCCACCGCTGCGGTCGCGCACCGACCGCGAAGCTCTAGTGGAAGGGCTGTGCGACGGCACGATAGACGCCGTGGCGACCGACCACGCTCCTCATACGTTCGGGGACAAGGCGACGCCGTTCGACGAGGCGGCCGTCGGCATCTCCACGCTCGAAACGGCGTTCGGTTCGCTGATGAGCCTCGTGCGGTCGGGCGCGATAGACCTGCCGACGCTCGTTGCGCGCCTCACGACAGGGCCTGCGTCGGTGCTGGGCGAGCGATTCGCGAACCTGGCCTCGCTGGCTGCCGGTACGCCCGCGGACATCGTGCTGTTCGACCCGGAGGAGCGCTGGACGGTGGACGTGAGCCGGTTCGCGTCGAAGGGGAAGAACACGCCGCTGGCCGGACAAACACTGCAGGGCAGGGTGAGGATGACTATCGCAGGCGGACAGATCGCGTTCGGGGAGGCGGGGCAGTGACGGCGGCATATCTCGTGCTGAGCGACGGGACCGTGTACGAGGGCTATGCATTCGGGGCCGAGCGCGATGCTTTTGGCGAGGTGGTCTTCAATACGAGCATGTCCGGCTACCAGGAGATGCTGACCGACCCTTCCTACGCAGGGCAGATCCTCGTGCCGACGTACCCGATGCAGGGGAACTACGGCATCAACGGTTCGGACTCGGAATCGAAGGACATCAAGGTTGCGGCGTTCGTGGTGCGCGAGCACTCGTCGACGCCGAGCCACTACGACTCGACGCGCACGCTCCACACGTACCTCGCCGACGAGGGTGTCCCGGGCATCTGGGGCGTGGACACGCGGGCCATCACCCGGCGCATCCGCTCCCACGGAGTGATGATGGGCGTGCTGACCACGCGCGACCCCCAGGCGGCGCTCCGTGAACTGGCGTCGTTGCCTTCGTACGACACGGTGAACTTCGTCGACCGCGTGACGGTGGAGGAGGCGTATGAGTGGAGCGGTGAGGGCAGCAGGCGCATCGCGGTGGTGGACTGCGGCGTGAAGTACAACATCCTGCGGCTGTTGACGCAGCGCGGGTGCCGGGTGCGGGTGCATCCCGCAGCGGCCACGGCGGACGAGGTATTGCGCGACAGCCCGGACGGCGTCGTCTTCTCGCCGGGGCCGGGCGACCCGGTGCATAACGCTCCTACCGTCGGGACGGCACGCGCGGTCATCGAACGGGTGCCTGCGCTCGGCATCTGCCTGGGGCACCAGATCATCGCCCGCGCGCTTGGCGCGGAGACGTACAAACTGAAGTTCGGTCACCGCGGGGGAAACCATCCGGTGCAGGACACCGCCACCGGGCGGGTCTACATCACCGCACAGAACCACGGGTTCGCCGTGTCCGACGACGCGCTGCCGGGCGCCATCGAGGTGACGCACCGGAACCTGAACGACGGGACGATAGAGGGCATCCGGCACCGCGAGTTGCCGGTGCTCACCATCCAGTACCACTCGGAGGCGTCGCCGGGGCCGCTCGACAACGAGTACATCTTCGACCGCTTCCTGGACATGGTGAAATGATGTGGTATTCTGATGCGAATTATTGGTGCGCTGCATTGATTCATTTGAACATAGGAGACGCGAGATGCGGACAACACTCGACATAGATGAGCGGCTCCTCCGCGAGGTGGTTGAGCGTACCGGAGAGAAGAACCGGAGCAGGGCAGCGAACAAGGCGTTTCAAGCGTACCTTCGGTCCGAGGCTGTCAGGGAACTCATCGCACTTGCGGGTCAGATAGACATCGTGGATGACAGAGAAGAGCGGCGGAGGATGGCCACTGAACGGCAGGAGCGGCTCCACGGCATAGGCCGACGGTCGGCAAGAACCGGTCAATGAGAGGGAAGTCGCATGGTTATCGCGGACAGCTCAGTATGGATCGAGTACTTTCGCTCCAAGAATTCTCCCGTTCAGGACGTCCTCAGAAATCTGTTGGAGGGGGACGAGGTGATAATGACCGGGGTGGTTCTCGCTGAGGTGCTCCGCGGCGTGCGGTCCGACCGCGAATACCACCTGCTGGCTGGACTCATGAGTGAACTCCCGTACGTGGAGGTAACGAAGGAGACCTGGATGAACTGCGGCAACATCGAGAGACAGTTGCGCGCGAAGGGGACCACCGTCCACATGGCAGACGCCCTGATCGCCACTCTTGCTATTGAGGGCGGACACGAAGTGTACACACGGGACAGCGACTTCGACCGCATCCCGGGGATACGCCTGTATCAACCTGGACGGCTTGCCTCGTGAGCGCTACCCACGGACTCCACAAGGTGCTCGTCATCGGCAGCGGGCCGATCGTCATCGGGCAGGCGGCCGAGTTCGACTACGCGGGGACACAGGCGTGCAAGTCGCTGCGCGAGGAGGGCATCTCCGTCGTCCTCGTGAACTCCAACCCTGCGACCATCATGACGGACGACGGGGTGGCGGATGCGGTCTACATCGAGCCGCTGACGGTCGAGGTGATAGAGCGCATCATCGCGCGGGAGCGTCCAGAGGGCCTGCTGCCGACGCTCGGAGGGCAGACGGGGCTGAACCTGGCGGTCGCGCTGCATGAGGCGGGTGTGCTCGACAGGTACGACGTCCGGCTGCTCGGCACCTCCATCGAGACGATTAAGACGGCAGAGGACCGGGAGCTCTTCCGTGACCTGCTGAACCGACTGGGAGAACCCACCCCGCCGAGCGAGATTGCGAACTCGCTGGAAGAAGGGATGCGGGTGGGGCGCGAGCTGGGTCTGCCGCTGGTGGTGCGGCCGGCGTACACGCTGGGCGGCACGGGCGGGGGATTCGCCACGACGATGGAGGAGTTGGAGACGGTGGTCACGAGCGGGCTCGCGGCCAGCCCCATCCACCAGGTGTTGGTGGAGCGTTCGATGCGCGGCTGGCGCGAGGTCGAATACGAGGTGATGCGCGACGCCGCCGACACGTGCATCACGATATGCAACATGGAGAACCTGGACGCGATGGGCGTCCACACCGGAGACAGCATCGTCATCGCGCCGAGCCAGACGCTCTCGGACAAGGAGTACCAGATGCTCCGCTCCGCGAGCATCCGCATCATCCGGGCACTGGGCATCGAGGGCGGATGCAATATCCAGTTCGGGTTGTCGCCGCATCCGACCGTCGGCGAGGTGCTGCCGGGCGGCGTACCCGACCCGATGCAGTATTTCGTCATCGAGGTGAACCCGCGCGTGAGCCGCTCATCCGCGCTGGCGTCCAAGGCAACGGGTTATCCCATCGCCCGCGTTGCGGCCAAGATCGCGGTCGGGCGGAGGCTGGATGAGATCCCGAATGCGGTGACGCAGCGCACGAGGGCCGCATTCGAGCCTGCGCTGGACTACTGCGTCATCAAGTCGCCGCGCTGGCCGTTCGACAAGTTCGCACGGGGCGACCGCGCCATCGGCACGCAGATGAAGGCGACGGGCGAGGTGATGGCGATCGACCGGGGGTTCGAGGCTGCGCTGCAGAAGGCGGTGCGCTCGATAGAGCTCGGTGGCCGCACGCTGCTGTGGGAGTCGCCGGAGTGGGACGGGCTCGCAGCCGAGGAACTTCCGCTCGAGCCGACGGATGAGCGTCTGTGGGCGATGGCAGCGGCGCTCCGCAGAGGCATGACGCCAGACGCGCTGGCGCAGGCAACGCACGTCGACCCGTGGTTCTTGCACGGCCTCCTGCGGATCATCGGCATGGAGGAGCGGCTGCGCTCCGAATCCCTTTCCCGCGACCTGCTGTGGGATGCCAAGCGCCTGGGGATGCCGGACGAGGTCATCGCTGCGCTCATAGGCCGTACGCACGAGGAAGTGCGCTCAATCAGGCAGGAGTTCGGTCTGCGACCGGTCTACAAGATGGTGGACACCTGCGCCGCCGAGTTCGAGGCGGTGACGCCGTACTTCTACAGCACCTACGAACAGGAGAACGAGGCGGAGCCGCTTCAGGGAGACAAGGCCGTGGTCATCGGCAGCGGGCCGATACGCATCGGACAGGGCATCGAGTTCGACTACTGCTCGGTCCACGCGGCGTGGGCGCTGGACGACGCGGGCGTCAACTCCATCATGGTCAACTCCAACCCGGAGACGGTCTCGACCGACTTCGACACGAGCGACCGCCTCTATTTTGAACCGCTCGATGAGGAGAGCGTCCGCGACATCATCGAGAACGAGGGCGTAGGCGGGGAGTACCCGCCGTCGGTCGTGCAGTTCGGCGGGCAGACCGCTATCAACCTGAGCCAGTCGATCGGCGCGGTGGGGTTGCCCATCCTCGGCTCGTCCGCGGACGCGATAGACATCGCCTCCGACCGCGAGCGGTTCGGCAACCTCATGGAGAGCCTCGGCATACCGCAGCCGATGGGCGACACGGCGACCTCGCTCGACGAGGGGAACGCGATAACGGAGCGGCTCGGCTTTCCGCTGGTGGTGAGGCCGAGCTACGTGCTCGGTGGTCGGGCGATGGAGATCGTGGACAACATGACGGAGTTCCGGCGCTACCTGTCGCGCGCATTCGAGGCCGCGCCGGGCCACCCCATCCTGATCGACAAGTACCTGCAGGGACGTGAGGTGGAGGTGGATGCGGTCGTGGACGGCGAGCAGGTGCTGATCCCCGGCATCATGGAGCATATCGAGCGCGCGGGCGTCCACTCCGGGGACTCGATGGCGGTCTACCCCGCGGAAGGGATATCGGAGCACGAACGGGACCTGCTCGTCGACTACACCGCACGCATCGGGCTCGCCATTGGTGTGCGCGGCCTGATGAATATCCAGTACGTCATCGTGGACGAGAGCAGACCGTTCGGCCTGACGGTTGCCGCCGACAGCGGGCTGTCGTCGGTGTACGTCATCGAGGTCAATCCACGGTCGAGCCGTACGGTGCCGTTCATCTCCAAGGTTACGGGCATCCCGATGGTGCAACTGGCGACCAACGTGATGCTCGGGCACTCTATAGCAGAGCAGGGCTACACCGGCGGACTGCAGCCGGACCCGCCCATGACCAGTGTGAAGGCGCCGGTATTCTCCATGTCCAAGCTTGCGGGAGTGGACACGTATCTGGGTCCAGAGATGAAGTCCACCGGGGAGGTGATGGGGATAGACGTGAGCACCCGGCCCGCGGTGGCGAAAGCGCTCATGGCAGCGGGACTCATGCTGCCGCCTTCCGGTCGCATCCTCATCACCATTGCGGACAGGGACAAATCTGACGCCGTTGCGTGGTTGAAGATGCTGGGTTCCATGGACTATGAACTGTATGCAACACACGGCACAGCCGCGCTGATGCGCGGGCTAGGTCTGACGGTCACCGAGGTGAACAAGGCGGCTGAGCCTTACCCCAACGCCTACTCCGTGGTGGCGGATGGGACGGTGGACGCCGTGTTGAACACGGTTGAAGAGGTCGCACAGGCATTGCGCGACGGGTTCGAGATACGCCGCGCAGCGACGGAGCGCAGGATACCGTGCTATACCTCCATGGACACGGCTCGCGCGGCGGTCGAGGCATTGGTGTTGGGCGGGTCCGATTACAACGTTGCGACCACCGCGGAATACGTACGTGGCGCACTACGGGTGGAAGAGCAGCACTCCACGCTATGAATCTGACAAACCTGGAACGAGAGGTCTGACGAGATGGTGCAGGATCCCCAGCAGGCAGACCCCCCCGAGGACCCGGAACCGCGCCCTCGACGGCGCAGGGCCACACGTGGCAGTACTGCGGACGCCACAACCGAAAGCGCGCCTACGACCGATGCGGTGAACGAATCATCGGCCGCTTCGGAAGAACCTCAGCGCGCGCCTGCGCGGCGTCGCGGGCGTCGCTCACCTGGCATCGCTGCCGCGCAGCCGTCCGATGAAGCAAGCGAATCGCCTGCGCAGGACGACACCGCACCCGAGGAACCACAGCGGGCTACAACGCGTCGGCGCGGACGTCGTTCGCCCGGCATAGCTGCTGCACCTGATTCGGAGGAAGTGAGCGAAGCGCCTGCAGAGGATGCTGCTGCCGAGGAACCGCAGCGCGCACCCACGCGTCGCCGCGGGAGTCGTTCGCCCGGCATAGCTGCCGCACCTGTTTCGGAGGAAGTGAACGGAGCGCCTACAGACGATGCTGCTGCCGAGGAACCGCAGCGCGCACCTTCGCGCCGCCGTGGGCGTCGTTCACCCGGGATAGCTGGAGCACCTGCTTCCGATGAGCCAAGCGAATCGCCTGCGCAGGACACTGCTTCTGAAGAGCCGCAGAGGGAGCCGACGCGTCGTCGCGGACGCCGTTCGCCCGGCATCGCTGCCGCGCAGCCACCCGAGGAGGTGAGCGAGCCTCCAGCGGAAGACGCTGGTCCTGGCGAAGGGCAACGAACCCCATCACGTCGTCGCGGCCGGGGCAGGCAAACCGCGGAACGCGCTGCGCTTGGAATGCCTCCCCCATCGAATGAACCGCGAGCGACAGAACGGGACCGGGACGCAGGCGGAGGGAGGAGAGGGCGTCGTGGCAGCCGTCGTGACACGGACGAGGTGGCTCCCACCAAGGCCTTCATGCACCCGAGCGAGAAGGAGTTCGCCGACCTTCTCGACTACTACCACATCAACTACCTCTACGAGCCTCGCTCTTTCCCTCTGCGCTGGGATGGGAGCCGTGTCGTGGAGATGTTCACGCCGGACTTCTACCTGCCGGAGTACGACCAGTACTTCGAGCTGACCACGATGAAGCAGAACCTGGTCACCCAGAAGAACCGGAAGCTCCGGCATGTGCGGGAGATGTATCCGGAGGTGAACGTGCAGTTGCTCTACCGGCGCGACCTGATGCGGCTGATGGGCAAGTACGGTTTCGGGCCACTCTCGGAGGTATCGGTCGAGGGGACGGAGCGTGTGCTGTTCGATGAGGCCACCGTGCAGAGGCGCGTACGGGAACTCGGCGCTCAGCTCACGGAGGACTATGCCGGGGAGGAGCCGGTGCTCATCGGCATCCTCCGAGGGGTGGTCGTGTTCATGGCGGACCTGATGCGGGCCATGAACCTGCCGGTGCAGGTCGAGTTCATGGAGATCACCCACTACGGCGAGGAGCGGGAGAAGAGCATCGACGTTATCCGCGACGTGATGACTGAGCTCAAGGGGCGGCACGTGATCATCGTCGAGGACATCGTGGACACCGGACTCACGTTGCGCTACCTGCTGGAGTACCTGCAGGCGAAGGGCCCCGCGAGTGTGCGCGTCTGCACGATGCTCGACAAGTCCGTGCGCCGGATGGCGGACGTGCCCATAGGCTACGTTGGCTTCGAGGTGCCGGACGAGTTCGTCATCGGCTACGGGCTGGACTACGGCGGGCGCTACCGCAACCTGCCGTACATCGGGGTGCTGCAGCCCGTGGAGCCGAAGGCCGTCCCTCAGCGTTGAGGCAAGGCTAGAGCCCGAAGAGGCGCTTCCCGTTGTCGTACGTGATCTTCCGGAGGCTCGCTGCAGGGATGTCCTGCCGAGACTCGAGGTATTCGAGGTTCTCGGGGAACCGGGCATCCCAGTGCGGGACGTCGGATGCGAACAGGAAGTGGTCGTCTCCGAGGTGTTCGATAGTCTGGGAGAGCAACGTCTCCTCCGGCTCCACGCTCACGTAGATCTCGTGCTCGCGGAAGACGTCCGTTGGCCGTTTCGTGGCGTACGGCAACTCCACCGCGCCGCGGAGTTCCCAGTGCTCGTCCAGCCGGTCCAGCCAGTAGGGCAACCACGTCGCGCCGACCTCCAGGAAGGCGAGCTTCAGCTTCGGGAAGCGTTCGAGCACCCCGTTCGCCATGACGCTGACGAAGTGCAGGGTGACGGACGCGGGGAAGACGTAGGTGTGCACCTCGGCGAACGTCTTGAACCGGTCGGCGCCCACCTCCTCGGGCCTGGAGCGTGTGCCGTGTATGCAGAGCGGCACGCCAAGGCGCTCGGCTTCGGCGAAGATGGGGTCATAGAAGGGGTCGCCGAATCCCAGGGTAAGCCCCTGTGAGAGGATCTCGAAGCTGACCAGCCCAAGCTCCGTAACCGCACGGCGGAGCTCTTCCGCTGCTGCATGCGGGTCGCGCATGGGCAGGACGCCGACGGGGCGGAGGCGCGGCGATGCTGCGCCGTAGTCAGTCGCGAAGTGGGTGTTGGTCGCGCGCGAGACGGCGATCGCCCACTCGGGCTCGGGGATGTAGGCGACGTGTCCGGAGCCGGTGGGGAAGAGGACCGCGGTTTCGATGTTCTCCCGGTCAGCGATGCGCAGCCACGTCTCGACCTGGCGCTCGGGCTCCAGACCTCCGTCCTTGTAATCGTGGTTGGTCAGCGTCCCGGCCAGCTCGGCATCCCACGGATGACCTCCCGGCCAGAGACCGCCCCCACGCTTATCGAATGGCGGCTCGATGTACCGCCACACATCCTGGGAGCGCTCCAGGATGTGGCCGTCCGCGTCGATCACTGGACCTCGTGCCATGTTGCCCTCCTCAAGGCCACCTGGGCCAGCGGCGTCCGGCTGACGGACGCCGGGTCTATCCCGTCGAATGGAGTCCCACATGGGGGGATTCTCCATAGCGCGCCGCCAGGATAGTAACCCTACCGACCTCAATCGCCAACCTCGGGACGAAGGACTGCTGAGGGGCGTGAAGGCGCGTTTTTCTGTTTTCTGTTGCTTTCTGCTGCATCAGGCGTTCTTCTCTCGTGGTTCGGGCCCTTTATTGCAACAAGCGGGCTGCGACCCGCACCGGTGATGCGGACGGAAAGCAACGGAAGAGCAACGGGAATGCAACGATCTGCAACAGGGTCTTCCGTGGGGCGCAAAGGCGGAGGTCGGCGGCCTAGGAATAGGGTACGCAGGGGCGTTTCGCTCGCACAAGGGGCAGATGGCGTTGTGCGTAGTATGGCAAGGGGCTCGCTCCCATCACCCCCATCCTGACCTTCCCCCATCGAGGGGGAAGGGATCAAGCATCGAGGGGGAGGGAACCAACGCCTTCACCCAGCGGTGGCGGGCGGAGTGCTACACTCCTCTCTGTCGTATGTGCGGGATATTCGGATACACCGGTCCTCGTGACGCCTCCAGCATCCTGCTGGATGGGCTCACGCGGCTCTCCTATCGCGGGTACGACAGCGCAGGTGTCGCCGTTGTCGACGATTTCGGGCACCTCTCGATACGGCGGGCGGCGGGGAAGCTGGACAATCTGCGGCGGCTGGTGGAGAACGAACCCGTCACCGGACGGCAGGGCATCGGCCACACGCGGTGGGCCACGCATGGCCCCGCCTCCAACATCAACGCGCACCCGCACACGGACGGCACCGGCGAAATCGTGGTCGTCCACAACGGCATCGTCGAGAACTACGCCGAGCTCAAAGCGCGACTGATCGCGAACGGCCACCAGTTCCATTCGCAGACGGACACCGAGATCATCCCCCACACGATCGAGGAGCTGATGGCGGACGGGCTCCCGTTCGAGGAGGCGGTGTGTCTCGCTGCAGGACGGCTGCGCGGCGCACATGCGATAGCGTGCATGCACGCACGAACGCCGGAGACAATCGTTGTCGCTCGCATAGGCAATGCGGGCGGCATCGCCGTGGGCTCGGGGGACGGCGAGATGCTCATCGCGAGCGATCTGCCGGCGCTGACGCCCTATACGTCGACTGCGATCTTCCTGGAGCCGGGCGAGTCGGCAGTGGTGCGGCCGGAAGGCTTCGAGCTTCGGACGTTGGGCGGCCGCGCGTCCACGCGCGCGCTGCGCCCGGTGGGTGTGAGCGGAGGAGCTGCGGCCAAGGGCGGCTACAAGCACTTCACGCTGAAGGAGATACACGAGCAGCCGGAGTCCGCGATGAGCGCGCTGCATGGACGCATCGCATTCTCACAGGGTGAAGCGCAACTGGACGAGTTGCTGCTGCCCTTCACCGACGCAGAGGCGATGGCGCTGACCCGTGTGCTGTTCCTGGGCATGGGCACGAGCGTCCATGCGGGCATGGTGGGCGCACGCTACGCGGAGACGCTCGCCCGCATCCCGGCGTGGGCAGAGAACGCCGCTGAGTTCCTCCACCGCGAGCCTGTGCTGGACCGGCACACGCTGGTCGTGGGCGTCACGCAGTCTGGCGAGACGGCGGACACGCTGCAGGCGCTGCATGAGGCGCGGATGCGCGGGGCGCGGACCGCGGTGATCACGAACGTTCCGGAGAGCGAGGCCACCCGCGCCGTGGAGTATCCGCTGCTTATGCACGCGGGTCACGAGGTTGGTGTCGCGTCGACGAAGACGATGGTCAATTCGATGGTTGTGATGTATCTCGCGGCCTGCGCGCTGGGGCAACAGCGCGACACGCTGAACGCGGAGAGCGCGGCGCGTTCGGTGGAGGAGATCACGCGCCTGCCAGCCTTGCTCGGAGCCGCGCTCGAGATGGCGGAACGAGATGTGGAGGAGGTCGCGCGGCGTTACATGAACGCACGGCGGTTCCTCTTCCTGGGACGCGGGCTCATGGAGCCAGTGGCGCGCGAGGGCGCGTACAAGATGAAGGAGACGAGCTACATCCACGCGGAGGGCATGCCCGCCGCGGAGATCAAGCACGGCCCCATCGCGCTCATCGACGAGGAGACGCCGGTGGTCGCGGTCGCGCCACGCAACGTGCTGTACGAGAAGATGCTCATCAGCATGTCGCAGGTGCGCGCTCGCGGGGGGAATGTCATTGCCGCGGCAACGGCCGGGAGCGCCGAGACCACGGCGTACGCGGACGACGTGCTGTGGATGCCGGAGTGTCCAACTCTGCTACAGCCGATGGTGGCGGTCGTACCCCTGCAGTTGTTCGCCTACCGGATGGCGGACCTGCTGGGCAACGACGTCGACCAGCCGCGTAACCTGGCGAAGAGCGTCACCGTCGAGTAGCGCGGGGCCGCGCGTATGCAACTCGGCGTCACGTATCTCGGCAACCGGTTCGTCCGGCATTACGCGGAACGGGACCTTCCTGAGATCGTCGAAGCCGGGTGCGATTACGTCGTCCATACCTTCAGCGAGTACGACCTCGCCTTCCACTCCGGTGAGATCAGGGCCCTGGTGGACGCCACTCATGAGGCCGGGCTCGAGGCATGGCTGGACTGCTGGGGGCTTGGTGGCCTCTTCGCAGGCGAGGCGTTCAGCGATCTCCTGCTCCGGCATCCCGAAGCCTGGCAGGTCCGACCTGATGGGGGGCGAATCCCCGTGGCTTGTCCCAACGCGCCCGCCTTCCGTGAGTTGCTTCAGACCTGGGTCGAGGCGGCTGCCAGAGCGGGCGCCGACGCTGTGTTCTTCGACGACCCGCTGGTTCCTGCCATGGAGGCTTGCGTCTGCGATGGCTGCCAGGAAGCGCAATCTGTCTTTTCCACAGCGGATGAGCCGGGGAGCGCAGGCCGGGTGGGCGGACGGACAACCCTGCAGCGGGGTCTTGTCCGCTTGATAGAGGACGCGTGCGGAAGCGCCCGTGGTCTTGGCCTGCGCACTGCAGTTGGTGTGCTCCCCGGGGCAAGCCTTCCGGAGCAGATGACGGCTGCCCGGGCGGCTGACGTAATCGCGGTGTCGCCCTTGTGGCGAGCGCACGGGCAGGCCGTCTCCCCGTACGTGTACGACGCGTGCACAGTGGTCGCCGCCGCATGCGGCGAATCCGGGCAGGAGCCTATGGCGTGGCTTCAGGCGTTCTCGATACCTGCCGGACAGGAGTACGAGATCAGCCAGGCTGCAGAGGCGATGGCCGCAGCAGGGATAGCCAACGTATCGACGTGGTGCTACCGCGCGGGTGAGCAGATGACTGCGATCCGCTCAGAGCAGGCGCAGGTGGCGTGGGCGGCGGTGGTGGCTGCGTACCGCCGCTTGAAGTCTGCGTCCGCCGGCGGATGACGCCGAATCACGGTCGGGCTAGCACCAGCGCAAACATCTCGTCGGGGTCTGTGAACCAGCGGACGTTGCCAAACCCGGCGTCGTGCAGCGCCCCGGCGAAGCTGTCCCTCGTGAACTTGTAGGAACTCTCGGTCCAGATCGTCTCTCCCGCCTGGACGCGAACCACGTCGCCGGTTGCCGGCAGGGTGAACGCTACGTCGGCCTCGGCCTGCAGATGCATCTCGATCCGCGAGTGCTCGGCGTTGAAGAAGGCGTAGTGTCTGAACAGGCTGATGTCGATCTCCGTGCCCAGCAGATCGTTGACCGCCTTCAGGGAGTTGAGGTTGAACAGGGCCGTAATGCCCCTGGCGTCGTTGTAGGCCGCCTCGATGATGCGTGTGTCTTTGACGAGGTCCGCACCCACGAGGAGTGCGTCCTCGGTCCGGGGCATCAGCGCTCGGACCTCCTCGAGGAAGCGGCTCCGCTCGGCCGGGTGCAGGTTTCCGATCGTGGACCCCAGGAAAGCGATGAGTCGCGTTCCCTGCGGATCGGGTATGGCGGGGAGGTGGCGCTCGAAATCGCCGACGACGGCGGCGATCTCGCCAAGGTCCGGGTACATATCGAACAGGGCTCGCGCACCCTCCCGTACGGCCGACTCGCTGATGTCGAACGGGATGTAACGCTTCAGCGTTCCGGTTTGCAGGGCGGGCCCGAGGAGCGTCCCGCTCTTGGCGCTGTTGCCGGGCCCCAACTCGACGATCTCGTGGGGTTGGACATCGTGAACTATCCCGGCGCCAAAGCCATCGAGCAACGAACGCTCGATGCGGGTGGGGTAGTACTCCTCCAGGTGCGTAATCTCATCGAACAGGCCGGAGCCTTCCTCGTGATAGAGGAACTTGGGGCTAAGCGTCTTCGGTTCAGCGGTCAGGCCTCGAACGATCTCCTGCACCGCCAACATGCGTTCTTCGTCCGCGGAAGTGCAGACCGTGACACTGAACCGACCGGTCATCGCATTGACCCCTGTTCTATCGTCTCGCGCCCCTTTGCGAAGCGGGTCGACACCCAATCTCCGAAGGCCTGGGCGACGGAGGAATCGAGCGAGATCCGCCTAACCATGTACAGGCTTCGCGTCGTGTCGAGGCCGGTCAGGTGCGCCGGGTAGACCTGGTCGAATTCGTGCTCGTGGACCGCGAGCGACGACACGATGCTGAACCCGAAGCCGTTGTTGACGGCTGCCAGTGTCGCGTGCGTTGAGTTTACGACCATGACCGGGATGTACCCGGGCTCCTTGATGCCCGCTCTTTCCAACGCGCCGCGAAGACCGGTCCAGGTGCCCGACCCGGGCTCCCGTTCGATGAACGGCAGGCCGTTCAGCTCGGTCACGTCAACCGAAGTCCTGCCAGCGAATGGGTGCCTTCCGGGCACCGCAAGCACCAATTCGTCTTCAGCGACGACCGTCCATTCGAGAGACGGGTGCGCCACCTTCATTCCGACGAAGCCCAGTGCGGACTGGCCATCCACGACCTGTGCAGTCGCCGATGCTGAGTCAGTGACGGCAACGTGTGGCCGCACCCGGGGGTATATCTCGGTGAACTGCGATAGCAGGCCCGGCAGCAAGTATTCGCCCGGCGCGGTGCTGGCCGCGATGCGGAGCTCTCCTTTGACCGCCGCATCATCCCGCGCGAGCGACTCGATGATGCGGTCGTGTGCAGCAAGGCTGTCCACGGCGTAAGCGAAGAGCCTGCTGCCTGCGGCGGTTGGCACCACGCGTTTCCGGTGGCGGGCCAGCAGGATCACACCAAGCTCTGACTCGAGCCGTTGCACGTGCCGGCTCACGCCTGGCTGACTGACATGCCGCTCACGGGCTGCCTCCCGGAAGCTGCCGGAACGGCATACGGCAACGAAGCTCCTCAGCGCGCTCACGTCCATGGTTCGATGATAATTCGTAATCGTCTCTCATGCCAGCTATCACGAGACGGTATCATACCGGCACTTCATCACGTAACGACGGAGAGTTACAAAGAATCATGGGGAAGATCGTCGTTGTGTTGGCCGTTGCCTTACTGGCAGTGATGGTTGCATGTTCGAGTGAGGAAGAGCAGGAGCTGCTTATCGCCGGCATCCCCGATCAGGATGTGAGCCTGCTGGAAGCGCGTTTCAACAACCTGGCCGAGTACCTCGCCGAGGAAACGGGCCTGAAAGTGCGCTACGTGCCGCAGGCGGACTACGCCGCCGTCGTCACCTCCTTCAAGCAGGGCGACATCCATCTCGTGTGGTACGGCGCACTCACCGGCGTGCAGGCACGAATCAACGTCCCCGAGGCCGACGCGATCGCACACCGCCCGCGCGACGGCGAGTTCCATTCCGTCTTCGTCGCGGCGCCCGGCTCGGGCATCAGCAGCCTCGAAGACCTGCGCGGCAAGACGGTGACGTTCGGCTCCGAGAGCTCCACCTCCGGGCACCTGATGCCCCGCTACTACCTGAGCCAGGCGGGAGTCGACACGGAGACGGAGCTGGGCGCCCTCAGTTTCAGCGGTTCACACGACACCACGTGGAAGCTCGTGGAGGCTGGCTCGTTTGACGCCGGCGCGCTCAGCGAGGCCGTGTGGGAGAGACGCGTCGCGAACGGCGAGGTCGACACGTCCAAGGTCGACGTGTTCTACCGAACGCCGGCGTACGTCAACTACCACTGGGTGGCGCACCCCGCGATCGCCGACGAGTTCGGCGAGGACGTGTTGGATGACATCACCGACGCGCTGCTCACCGTGGACGTTGACCGGGGCGGGCAGGCGAAGGAGATCGCCGAGTCCTTCAATGGCGAACGGTTCGTTCGCACGAGCAACGACAGGTACCAAGCGATTGAGGATGCTGCACGCGAATTCGGCATTATCGAGTAGCGAGACGTCAGTCGCGGCGACGGCGGTCCCCGCCGTCCGCTTCGACGGCGTCTCGATGCGCTACGGCCAAACGACCGTGCTGGCGCCGCTGGATTTCGCTGTCGAGCGCGGCACCCGGGTGGCCGTGATCGGGCCGAGCGGCGCCGGAAAGACGACGCTCCTGCGCCTCATGGCGGGCGCCGCCGCCCCGACGACCGGTGTTGTCGAGCTCTGCGGGCGTGACCTCGCCAACCTTCGTCCTGGCCGCGAACTCGCCCGCCTCGTTGGCATGATCGCGCAGCAGTTCGACCTCGTCCCAAACCTGTCGGTGCTGCACAACGTGCTGGCCGGCAGGCTCGGCGAGTGGAGTTTCGGCAAGTCATTGCTCTCGCTGGTCTGGCCCCGCGATCAGCGGCTGGCGTTCGACGCACTCGAGCGCGTCGGCGTCACGCACCTTGCGCACCAGCGCACCGGACACCTCTCCGGAGGCGAACAGCAGCGGGTCGCGATAGCCCGCGTTCTCGTCCAGCGCCCCACCGTCGTCCTCGCGGACGAGCCCGTGGCCTCGCTCGACCCCGCGCGAGCGAGAGAGGTGGTCCGCCTGCTCACCGACGTAACCGAGGAGCAGGGCGAAACGCTCGTCGCCAGCATCCACTCGATCGAACTTGCGCGCGAGTTCTTCGACCGCATCGTGGGACTGCGGAACGGGCTCGTGCAGTTCGATGTGCCCGCGTTCAGCATCGGCGACCACGTGCTTGATGATCTGTACGAGATCGAGGGGCTCCGGAGTGAGGTCTGAGCCGCCCGCATCCCGGGGGCGTCCGCGAGCGATCGAGAGCCGGCGAGCCATCACCCTCATCCTCATCGGCGCGTTCGCGCTGAGCCTGCTGGGCGTCGACTGGAGCGAGGGCGTTTTCAGGCCACGGGGTCTGATCGCGATCGTAGAGACGCTCGGTGCGCTCTTCCGGCCCGACCTCTCACCCGAACTCCTCAGGAAAGCCGCGGCTGCCGCGTGGCAGACGCTGGTCTATGCGGTCGCCGGGCTGACGGTCGCCCTGCTCATCGGTGTCCCGCTGGGAGTGATCGCATCCGGCTCCATTGCGCGCTCGCGTTTGGGGGCCGTCACCCAGATCGCCGCCGCACGGGCCGTCCTCGCCTTCTTCCGGGCCATCCATGAGCTCGTATGGGCGCTCCTGTTCGTTGCCGCCATAGGCCTCTCGCCGATGGCGGCGGTGCTGGCGCTGGGCATCCCCTACGGAGGAATCCTGGGCCGCATCTACTCAGAGCTGCTCCAGGACGTGCCACAGGCGCCCCTCGATGCGCTGCGGCGCTCCGGAGCGTCGGAGTGGCGGGTGTTCCTGTTCGGGCGGTTGCCGATGGCGCTACCCGACATGGTCTCGTACACGTTCTACCGGTTGGAGTGCGGCATACGGTCGGCGGCGGTCCTTGGCTGGGTCGGGCTTGGCGGGCTGGGGTTCCAGGTGCAGATCGCGCTCGAAGACCTTGCGTACTCGCGCGTCTGGACGTTCCTCTGGGTGCTGGTGGGCATGGTCGTGCTCGTGGACCTCTGGAGTTCGCAAGTGCGGCGGAGGCTCGCGCCGTGAGTGCGACGCCGACCGCTGCCCAGACTCCAGAGAGCAGGCCGCTGAGGCTGACGTTCGTGTCGGGATCCGTGTTGGCGATGTTCGTTCTCATCATCTGCTCGTGGACGTACATCGCCTTCGGGCAGTCGTGGCCTAGCCATGGCTTCTTCTCCGGAGAGACGGCTTCGCGGGCGTGGTCGTTCCTTGGTGACCTGGCAGGCAAAGGCCGTGAGGGGACGCCTGCCTATCTGGACGGAGCAGCGTGGGCGGAGGCTGGCCGGCTGGCGCTAGCGACCCTCGCCATGAGCGTGCTCGCCGCAGGAATCGCCGCCGTCGGGGCACTGCTTACGTTCATGTTCGCGGCGCGCAATGTCATGTCGGGCGAGCTGGCGCCCTACCGGAGTCCGGTCTGGGTAGCGTGGCTCGGGATCGTACGGCTCTTCTACGCGCTGAGCCGCTCGGTACCGGAACTGATATGGGCGATGCTGCTGGTGTTCATCTTCTCGCCGGGCATCCTTCCCGGAGCGCTGGCGCTCGCGATCCACAACTTCGGGATCCTTGGCAAACTCTCGGCGGAGGTGGTGGAGGGACTAGACACTCGCCCGGCACGCGCTCTCAGGACGTCGGGCGCCGGCTGGTTCCAGGTCATCGCGTACGCCATCCTGCCTGCGGCGCTGCCACGGTTCATCACGTACCTCTTCTACCGCTGGGAGGTCATCATCCGGACGACCCTCGTCGTCGGACTCGTCGCGGCAGGCGGGCTGGGCATGGAGTTCCGGCTCGCCCTGAGCCACTTCCACTACACGACCGTAACCCTGCTCCTCATCTGGTACCTGTTGCTGGTGCTGGGGGTCGATATCGTGTCAGCCGCGATGCGGCGGCTGGCGCGCTAGCTGACGCCCAGCGCGATCTCATCGAGGAGCGCTGCCCAGTCGGCACACTCGTGTTGGGGATCGAGGAGCGAACGGAGCGGCGCTTCAGCTTCGCGAAGGTGGGTGAGGAAGGTGGGGTCGGTTTCGCAACAGAGCAGCAGGCGCCGCAGCTCCGAGCTATCTCCCACGGGGAAGTATCCCGGATAGTCGTCGCCCAGCAGGCCGACGTTGCCGGGCATCCGGGACGCCAGTATCGGGACGCCGTCGACCGCAGCCTCAGAGACGACGTTCGCGCCCCCTTCCGAAAGCGAGGAGATCACCATCACCTGAGACCTCTTGAGCAACCGCCGGGCGCGCCACGCGGGCAAGCCGCGTATCCAGGTGTACCGCGAGTTCCTTGCAGCGAATGCACTTGCTCTACGGGTCATGGCGGAGCCCATCGAGTCGCCGAGTTGCAGCACTCGGATGCGGGATTCGCGTGGAAGGCGGCGGGTTGCTTCGGCTGTGAGGAAGGGGTCCTTTACCGGCCTCAGGTGCCCCACGACGGTCACATCGAAGTGACGTGCGTTCGGTGACGGGCCTGAAGTCGGCGTGGGCCTGGCGGACTGGACGATGGTACGTACCTTGTCCTTGTGTTCTGGCCGGAGCTCGTCGACGGCGAGGCGTTGGAGCGTGACGAGACGGTCTGCCGCGTCAAGGACGGGGCCTCCGCCTTCCTCGTAGAGGGGCCCGTAGACGTCAGTTCCTGCAAGGAGTACGACGATGGGGTTGGCCGGTCGGCGGGCCTTGAACGCCACGACGGCCTCTGCACTCCGCAGCGCATGGATCGCTACGAGCAGGTCAAAGTCCTGTCCGTTGTAGGTCTGGCTGATGGTGACGCGGTGGCCCAGACTCCGCAGGATCCCGGCCCAGCGGTTCGCCGTGACGCGGTTGCCGTTCCGGCTGTACGGCGGGGCAGGCGTCACGAGGCCGATGTACACGAGCGATACCTCCGGAGGGTCAGGCCGCGCAGGTGCGGAAACCGCACATCACGTCGCGACGATCGGGCGGGTAGAAATTGCGCCAGGTGTTGCGGATCAGGCGGCTGCGCGTGCTCCACGCTCCTCCGCGAAGCACTTTGTGGCCGCTGAACCATGGTTCAGAGTATTCCTTGTAGGGGTCGGCGATGAAACCCGGGTACGGCCCGAATGCTGTCGAGGTCCACTCCCAGACGTTGCCCAACATCTGCCTGATCCCCAAGGGCGTGTCTCCCGCGGGGAACGCGCGTACGTCGACGGTGCCCCGGCCTCGGAAATCGAGGTTCGCGCGGCCGTCTGTCGAGGGCCCGTCGCCCCAGGGGTAGCGACGCTTCGAGGAACCATTCGCGCCGCCCGCTGCCGCCAGCTCCCACTCGGCCTCCGTCGGCAACCGCCTGCCGGCCCAGGCGCAGTAGGCATTCGCCTCGTGCCAGTTCACGTGGATAATCGCGGTGTGCGGATCGATGGGTACCCAGGCGTCGTAGCGCCTGACCAGCCACGTACCGTCGCTCTCGCGGCGCCAGTAGACCGGGTGCTCCGCACCGAGCGCCTGCTTCCACCACCATCCTTCGTCCGTCCAGCATGAGCGGTCGCGGTAGCCGCCGGACTCGACGAAACGGAGGTACTCGCCGTTGCTCACCGCAGTGGCTGCCATCGCGAACGGCTCGACGTGGACCTCGTGCCCCCACTTCTCGTTGTCGAACACGAATGGCAGCTCGCCTTCGATGGCGCCCAGCGTGAACGTCCCGCCGGGAATGGCGACGTCGTGGGGTTCGAAATCGGACTGTGGTGAGGGAGCAGCCGTCGATGGAAGCACTGGTTCGGGGAATCCGAGCGTCTGCCGCGTATACGTGAACGCCTCGGCGTGCATGTCGGCGTGGATGGTGGCGAGTTGGATGAAGTACTGCTCCAGCGCATCCGGTTCATCTCGTCCGAGGCGTCCGGTCGCGTCGTGGGCCACCTTTCGCGCAAAGGCCCGAGTGTCCTCCCAGGAAGGGAAGCTCAGCCGCCAGCGGGTGTCGTGCGCGATGGCGGCTGAGTCGTAGAGAGCATCGGACTGAGGGATCTTGGTCTGCGCTTCGTAGAGATTGCGCAGCGTCCACTTCTCGAAGAACCACCCCACGTGGCCGACTTCCCAGAGTGCCGGGTTTACGATGGGGATCATGGGGCCCTGCTGCTGGAGGGTGTTGAGGTCGGCAGTCAGAGCAAGGACGGTCTCGACCGCGTCCAGTGCTTCCGCAACGAGGTCATCTGTTCTGCGCGAAGGTGCGGGCGGGAGGTCATACGTGCTCATGGCAACGATTGCCTCACGCTAGGCCGCGACCTCGAGCGTGTTGGCGGCGTCTTCAGGGGCGACGACGCGGCCAATCACCGCTCCAGTAGCCCCCCGCTTGGTAAGTCCGTCCAGGACTGTCTGGGTCGAGGTAGACGGCACGGCGATGAGCAAACCGCCGGACGTCTGCGCGTCGCAGAAGATGAGCTTCTCCTCGTCGGTGACATCGGGGCCCCAGGCGATGTCCGGGTCGAACGCATCGAGGTTGTTCCGCGTTCCGCCTGGAACAACACCCTGGTCGGCGAGTTCCCGCACTCCGGGCAGGAGTGGGATGTCGGAGAAGCGGAGCTTCGCGGCGGTCCCGCTCGCCTTCAGCATGCCGAGCAGATGGCCCGCCAATCCGAAGCCGGTGACGTCGGTGGCGGACTTGACTCCCGCTTCCACCATGGCCTCGGCGCCGGCGCGGTTCAACTGGCGCATCGTCTCGACAGCGCCGTTGAGCGTCGCGTCATCGGTGACCCCTGCCTTGGCCGCGGTCGTGATGATCCCCGAGCCGAGCGGCTTCGTCAGCACGAGGTCGTCACCAGCCGCTGCGGCGGCGTTGGTGACGATGCTGTCGGGCCGGACGATGCCGGTAACCGACAGTCCGTATTTCGGCTCGCGGTCCTTCACGGTGTGGCCACCGGCGATGACGATGCCCGCCTCTTTCGCGACGTCCATGCCACCGAGCAGCATGCGCCCGAGCACCTCCTTTGGCAGGTCCTCGGGGAAGCAGACGATGTTGAGCGCAAGGAGGGGGGTTCCCCCCATGGCGTAGACGTCGCTCAGGGCGTTCACCGCTGCGATGGCGCCGAAGTCATAGGGGTCGTCCACGATCGGCGGGAAGAAGTCGATCGTCTGCACGACGGCGATGTCGTCGGTCAGGCGGTAGACAGCTGCGTCGTCGCTCGTGTCGAATCCCACGAGCAAGTCATCGTGCTGCACGTGGGGAAGGTGGCTCAGAACCTCGCCGAGGTCCTCAGGGCTGAACTTCCCCGCTCACCCCGCGCAAGTGGCCAGGCTGGTCAGGCGGACTTCTTTCTGTTGCATGGAGTGATTATAGACGCTCGCAATGCCGAGCGCTGTCCTGGTGATGCCTATGTAATTGCCATCGATGCCATGACTTGACCAAGGTCGGTCTGCTCCTCGAGATGCCAGAGGCGGTCCAGGGCTGCCTGCTGGCGGGACTCATCGAGCAGGCCGGTCGTGAGCCGCCGGAACTTGTCCTCGATGTCGGTGTCGGTCATGGGTTTCTTGAAGTGCCCGGTGTAGTAGGGAACGGACGCCGTGTGCTGGCGGCCATCGGAGGTCTGCACCGTCAGGATGTTGAGGATGGCCTCTGGCCAGGCTGCGTCACACTCCGGGTCCTGTACGACCTCGATGCGCTGCATCAGGTCCAGCAACGCCTGGTCACGCAGGACGTCGTCCTCGAAGTGCGCGGGCTCGACCGTGCCGAACCGAAGGGCGCAAGCAACGACGAAGGGGATGCTGTGGTCGGCAGTCTCCCGCGTTTCAGGGCGCCAGCGGGTGGGGTCGCCCGCCATGATCCGTTTGCCGCTTTCGAATGTCCGGATGTGGACGTTGGCGATGTCCTCCGTGTCGGCGATACCGAGCGCCTCGCGTGCCTCCATCGCACCCTCGATCGCAGTCTGGGAGACGAAGCCCGCTGGGAACCGCTTGAAGCGCGACTCCATGAGCCGGAACGCGCGGTCGTTGCCGTCCTCCTTCGCCAGTGGTTCAAGTTCGATGGGGGCGCCAGCCACTCCTGCGAAGAACCCGTGCGAACCGGAGAACACCTCCGGTGGGCCTGTCATTCCGCGCTGGGCGAGCATGGCTGCGAAGACGCCATTCCTGCCTGCGTTGGGGACAGCCGCCGCCTTCCAGTGGGAGATGGTCCCGCGCCGTGCTTCGCCAAGCGTCATGCTGCTGACCACTGAGATGCGCAGCGCTTCCGCAAGCTGTTCCGCCGCGAGGCCTGTCACCTTGCCCGCTCCGAGCGGCGCAGAGATGGCGGCATATGCGGCCTGGTCCCAGGCGCCACCTGATGCGAGTTGGAAGCTGTCCGCCCATGCAGCCTGAACCTCGTAGGCGAGGGCAACAGCCGCTATCAGGTCCCGGCCCGACGCTCCGTGCGCCTCCGCAGCGGCCAGCACTGCGGGGATGTTGTCGGAAGGGTGGGCGATGTCCTTTCCGTTGTAGGAGTCGTTGAAGTCCAGATAGCGCACCATCGTGCCGTTCACGAAGGCGGCCATGTCCGCCGTGGTCGTGCCGGCGGTGCCCAGCAGCGTGGCCGGCGAAGCCCCCTGCACATCGAGTGCCAGGTCTCGAGCGGCGCGCACCGGGTCGGCATCGCTGGCTGCCAGTCCACAGCCCAGTGAATCGATCATGAGCCGTTTGACCTGGTGCACGACCTCGGGGGGCAAGCCGTCGTACCCGAGGCTGGCCGCGTACTTCGTAAGTCGTTCAACGATGGGATCGGTCATGCTCTCGCACCTCCTCCGAGACTCACTGGTCTGCCGAGTCTAGTCTCCAGGAGGGGCAGGTTCCACTCACGTGACTGCGTTCGGATCGGTCGTTCGGGGAGCACGTTGCGCTGGGGCGCGGTTGGAGGATAATGCGGCCACTAGGTCGCAGAGGAGGCGAGGATGATTATCGACGCGCACCAGCATCTGGTTACAGGGTCGCAGATCGGTCAGTATCAGGCGTTCCTCATCAACGGGCGCGGGTTCCACGGCAAGGGACACCCGGGCGTCACGGCGGAGACCGTTGCCAGTTGGAAGACTGCGGGCAAGAGTCACTCCGAGCTGTTGGACGACGTGGGAACGGACATGGCGTTCCTGTCTCCGCGCCCGTACTCGCTGATGCACTCAGAGAAGCCGGACAAGATCGTGCACTGGTTCTGCGAGGCGAACAACAATGCGATCGCGCTGGCCGTGCAGAACGAGCCTGACCGGTTCAGGGGCGTCGCGGGCCTGCCGCAGTGCGATGGGGCGCCCGTGACCGACACGTTCGAAGAGATCGACCGTTGCATCAACGACCTGGGGTTCATCGGCATCATGATCAACCCGGACCCGAGCGAGGGGCAGCACACGACACCGACGATGGGCGAGGAGTACTGGTACCCGCTCTACGAGAAGATGGAGAAAGAAGACATACCGGCGCTGATCCACCCGGCTAGCTGCAAGGACCTGCGCGAGTCGTTCCACAACCACTTCATCACGGAGGAGAGCATCGCCATCCTGTCGCTCGCCAAGTCCACGGTGTTCGACGACTTCCCGGGACTCAAGATCATCATGAGCCACGGCGGCGGCTCGATCCCCTACCAGATAGGGCGCTGGCGGGCGCGTATGCGAGGCGCGAACGGGGAGGAGACGTTCGACCGTCACGTGAAGAACCTCTACTACGACACCTGCCTCTACAACCAGGAGTCGCTGGAGCTTCTGTTCAAGATCGTGGGAACGGACCGCTGCCTGTTCGGCACCGAGCGTCCGGGTGCGGGGTCGGCCGACAACCCGCGCACCGGCGAGTGGTACGACAACACGAAGCCTCTCATCGACGACATCGATTTCCTGTCGGACGAGGACAGGGGCGCCATCTACGAGGGCAACACCCGGAGCGTGTACGGCAAGCGGTTCTCGTAGGGGAGGCGGCTGCACTGCTAGTGCATGCTCGTGGGCTGTGGGAGTGGTGCCGAAGGCCGGATTCGAACCGGCATGAGGTTGCCCTCAACGGTTTTTGAGACCGTCGCGTCTACCATTCCGCCACTTCGGCTCTGGTTCGGATTATAGCGAAGCGCGTCGCGCTGACTCTGCCCGCAGCACACGCTGAGAGCAACCTGCGCAGACGTAGGGTGGACACACTCCTTGGAGGTTGGAGCTGGAGCGGAAGACGGGATTTGAACCCGCGACCTTCTCCTTGGCAAGGAGACGCTCTACCCCTGAGCCACTTCCGCTCGTGCCAGCACCGGGCCCTTACAGCCTGGTGCCGAGGCCCAGACTTGAACTGGGGACACCAGCATTTTCAGTGCTGTGCTCTACCAACTGAGCTACCTCGGCCCGGTTATTTCATGCTACGGAGCGGCCTGAATCGTGTCAACCGGAGAGGACCGCTACAAGAGCCCAGCGCCGAGGGCGCGCTTGCGCGTCTCAAGGCTCACGAACGTCTCCGTATGCCGGATGCCCTGCACGATGCCCACCTTGTTGTGCAGGAACGAGGCGAGAGCCTCGGAGCTGGTCAGGTTCACCCAGATGAAGATATCGTAGCTCCCCGTGGTGATGGAGACGTGCTCCGCCTCCGTCAACTCGGATAGCTCATCGGCTACGGCCTCGACCCGCGAGGGGTCGACCTGCAGCCCGATGAATGCGGACGTGTGATAGCCGAGACGTTCCGGGTCCGGGATCGCGGCGACCTTGATGACCTTGTCCTGCAACAGCTTGGCCAACCGGCGGCGCGCCGTTCCCTCGCTCAGCCCCAGCTCGCGGGCCATCTGCGCGTGGGAGGCGCGGCCGTCCTGCTGCAGCGTCTCGATGATCCGTCGGTCTATGTTGTCCAAGGCTGCCCTCCGCACACAAGCGTTGCGTGGTTTGCTGGCCGGTACGCCCTCTACCGGTGTGCTGCCCCGCACTGGTGCAGCATCAGTTGAACCAAGTGCATCGTATAAGAGGATTCATGCATCGTCAACGAAGAGAGGAATGTTAATCGCCGTGAGGGGGGGTATCTGCGACGCGTTCCTTACGAATGAACGAAAATAAGCGCGATTCGTAACGCTCAGGCTGGATCCGCGAGTCGCCGCGGGGCTGGAAGATGGAGCCTGCGCCTGGAAGGTCGGCAGGAGTGGAGCGTCCCTGCTGTCCGATGCCACCGATGCGCCCCCTGGAGAGGATGCCCAACGCGGAGGCCGCCGCGCCTACCAAAGCAACGCGTTTCAGGAAGCCGCGACGGGTTACGGTGTTTCGGGCGGTCGCTTCGTTCTGGCCTGCCATCGTCTGCTGCGCTCCTGCGGCCAAGCTGGCCGCGACGAACAATTGTAGGCGGATGCCGGGGGATTGCAAGTGCCCGTATCCACTGAAGAGGGGACGCCGGAGGTCTCGGGGATCGAGCGTCTCAGTGCATCTGCCCAACCCGTGTGCGAAATTCATCACAAACTGTTGACACCCACCCTAGAGGTGGTTTAACGTGCTCTTCCTGGCGGGAGGATCGCCGATGGTATGTTCGCACAGCGTCTCTCCGCCCAATCCAGAAGCAGGCAGGGCTTCCGGCGACGCTGTTGAAAACGCAGGCCCTCGGACGATGTAAATGACCGGCCCAGACCCCACGTTTATAACAGCATCTGACTGGGCGGCGACGGCTGACCTCCTCGCAGCGCTGTGGTTCCTGCTCGGATCGGCCCTTGGCTTCGGAGCGTGCATGCTCCTGGCCCACGGCATGATTCCGTCCCTCGCTATCACGAGGGACATCCCAGGGCACGTGGCTCGCCGTATCCGCATCCCGCTGTACGCGGGAGCAGTCCTGTTCCTGCTACTCGGGTTCTATGCACTCTCGCTCTTCATCGAGAGGCTGGACTTCATCTCTGATCTCTTCTACAGGGGGGCGCAGTAGAGCCGGGGCTTCTTGGCGTGCAAGCTATGAGTAACTCCCTGATCAAGATAGCGGTTCCGGTCATCGGTCTCGTTGCAGCTCTGGTTCTCGCCTTCGTGGCCTACTTCTTCGTGCTGGCCTGGTGGTCGCAGCCTCCCGCGGTCCTCGGTTTCGGCGACGGTCCGACGCAGCCGATAGCGTTCCCTCACACGGTGCACGTCACCACTGCCGGTCTGGACTGCCAGTTCTGCCACCGCATTGCGTCAACGGAAGAGGCCGCTGGCGTGCCCGCTGTGGCGCAGTGCCAGTTCTGCCACGACTTCACCCGGATCACAGGCGAGGAGTCCGACTCTCCGACTGCGGAAACTGAGATTGCCAAACTGATCGGAGACCCGCTGGAAGGGCCGGACCCGATCAACTGGGTGCGAGTCCATCGGCTCCCCGACCACGTGCAGTTCGTGCACGCCCCGCATATCCAGCAGGGATTCTCCTGTTCGACTTGCCACGGCGACATCGCGAGCATGGAGGTCGTTGAGCAGGTCCGAAACTTGAAGATGCGCGATTGCGTCGACTGCCACCGCGACAACGAGGCACCGACCGATTGCACGACGTGCCACTACTAGGAAGAGCGAATGGCGCTGACTCGCAGACAGTTTCTGAAATGGGCGGGCGTGACCGGCATAGGCGCTGTCGTCTTCAACGGCTGCCGGGTGCCGGACCACGAGATTCAGGTTCAGAGCCCTGTCGAGATGCCGGAAGACCTCGTTACCGGCAGAGACAACTACTACGCCACCACTGCCCAGATTGGTGCGGCGAGCGAGGGACTGCTCGTCCGCGTGATGGAGGGTCGTGCCAAGAAGATCGAGGGCAACCCTGACCATCCGGTGAACACCGGCAAGCACGGCATCCGCGCCGAGGCTCTGCTACAGGCGCTCTACCACCCGGACAGGATCAAGCACCCGCTGCTCCGCATCGCCAAGGGCGGCCCGTACCGCCGTATCGACTGGGCAGAGGGCATCCAGCGCCTTACTGCCATCATCAGCGACCGACCGTCGAGCGAAGTGCTGCTCGCGACTCCGCTGCTCCGCGGGCGTGTTGCCGACGTCGTGCAGGCGTTCGCCGACGGCTCCGGCATACGGCTCCAGGGCTTCGATGCGCTTGGTTGCGAAAGCGTCACTCGGGAGGCGCTGCGCCAGCTCTACGGCCAGAACGCACAACCCGACTTCGACATCGCGCATGCGAGCTACATACTCAACTTCGGCGCCGACTTCCTCGGCACCTGGATCAACCCCACGCACTTCTCGCGCGGCTATGGCGAGTTCCGCCAGGGCGACGGCCGCTCACGAGGACGCCTGGTGCACATTGGCGCGCGTTACTCCACGACAGCCGCCGCTGCCGACCACTGGGTGTACGCAACCCCCGGTTCAGAGGGGCTGCTGGCGATGTCGATCGCGTACACCATGATTGACGAAGGCACGGCTGACTCGGACGCGGCGTCCGCGCTGACAGGCGGAGCAGGAGCGAGGGCGCTACAGGCCTTCGCACCCGAGCGCGTGGCCGCGCAGGTGGGCGTCGACGCGCACGTGATTACCGAGCTGGCCCACGAGTTGGCGGACAAGAAGCATCGCCCCGCGCTCGTCATGGGGGGCGGTCCGGCAGCGGCCCAGGTGAACGGTCTGTTCAACATGATGGCGGTCTACGCCCTCAATGCGCTCGTCGGGTCGGTGAACCGGCCCGGTGGACTCGTCTTCAACCCTGAACCGATCAGCGGGCGGGTCAGTTCTTCCTCACTGCGCGAATGGAAGCAGACGCTCGCCGACATGCGCTCCGGCGACATCACCGCCGTGCTGGTGCGCGAGGCGGACCTCGCTTACGGCCTGCCCGGCGCGCTCGATGCCCGAGCCGCGCTGCGCAGCGTCGACACCATCGTCAGCTTCTCAAGCTTCCTTGACGAGACGAGCGAGCTTGCCGACCTCATCCTGCCGTGCCACACGCCGTTGGAAGAGTGGGGCACGGACGAGCCGAACCCCGGCCCCGGCTACACGACCATCGGCTTCCAGCAGCCCGCAGTGAACCGCTTCCACAACACTCCGGGTTACGGCACGTTGAGCTTCGGCGACGTACTGCTGCAGACTGGGAGTCAGCTCGGCCTGCCCGACATGCCATGGGAGAACATGCGTGAGGCGGTACGCGCTCTGGCGCAGGACCTCCACGCGCAGGGACGCGGCTCCGTCGTACAGCCCACGTTCGCCGAGTTCTGGAAGCGGACACTGGAACGTGGCGGCTGGTGGGACACGGGCGCAACTGCGGACGGTTCCCGGCCTGACCTTCCCGCCCTTCCGACGAGCGCACCGGCGGATTCATCGGCAGACCCGAACCGCTACCCGCTGCACCTCGTGCCGTTCGAGGGCATCGGGGTGGGCGCAGGCCAATACTCGCACCTGCCATGGGCGCAGTCGGCGCCGGACCCCATCACCAGTGCTGCCTGGGACACGTGGGTGGAGCTCAACCCGCACACCGCCGATGAGATGGGGCTCAAGAACAACGACGTCGTCATCGTGGAGTCGGCCACGGGCCGCACCATCCGCGCATCGGTGTACATCAACCCCGCCACGCCTCCCGCCGTGGCCGCCGTGCCCATGGGGCAGGGCCACCGCGCCTTTACGAGCTATGCGGCCCGGCGTGGCGCGAACGTGCTGGACATACTGGAGCCCGCGGAAGACGCAGAGACCGGAGCATTCGCCTGGGGCGCTACCCGAGTGCGCATCTCCGGCACTACCCGGACGAAGGTGGTTCCGAAGCTGGAGGGCATCGAGCCCGCTCGCCAGCTCCACGGCGAAGAACTCATATTCGTGCACAAGGCATAGCAAAGCAGGACCTGCAATGGCAACGCGTACACAGAGCACACGGGCAGACCACAAGTGGGGGATGGTCATTGACCTGGACCGCTGTACCGGCTGCCAGGCATGCGTAATCGCCTGCCAGTCTGAGAACAACATCCCACTCAACGATCAGTCCGCATTCCTGGATGGCCGGGCCATCGAGTGGATACGAGTGGAGCGCTACTGGGAAGGGGACTACCCGGACATCAAGGCGCGCTTCCTGCCCGTCCTGTGCCAGCACTGCGACAACGCCCCGTGCGAGTCCGTCTGCCCGGTGTATGCGACCTACCACAACAATGAGGGACTCAACGTGCAGGTGTACAACCGCTGCGTGGGTACACGCTTCTGCGGCAACAACTGCCCCTACCACGCCCGGCTGTTCAACTACTGGGAGCCGGTCTGGCCGGAGGACCTCCGGAACCAGTTGAACCCGGACGTTACCGTGCGGACGCGCGGCATCATGGAGAAGTGCACCTTCTGCATCCAGCGCATCCGCCGGAGCACCCGAGGCGGCAAACAGGTGGAGGACCAGGCGTTCAACCCTGCGTGCGTGCAGGCGTGCCCGACCGACGCCATGACATTCGGGGACCTGAACAATCCCGACTCTCGCGTTTCGCAGAAGTGGGAGGACGAGCGCGCCTTCCGCGTGCTCGAGGCGCTCGGCACCAACCCCAGCGTGAAGTACCTGAAGCAGGTAGACGCACATGCATAACGGCGAACACGAATTCACGGCCGGCCCTCTGCCGACGCATCAAGACGTCGCGAGGGACGTGCTCGGCCGCTTCCAGGACCTGGGACACCGGTACTGGGGCTGGGTAACCGTGCTCGCGTTCCTGTTCCTCCTCGGCATCGTCGGTTTCATCATCCGCCTTTCGGAGGGCTTCAACGACGAGAACCGCGCGAACTGGGGCTACTTCGTCGCGACGCTTGCATTCATCGTCACAACGTTCACGGCCATGCCGGTCATCTCAGCGGGGCTGCGCCTCGCGAAGGCGAACTGGCGGCGGCCGCTCACGCGTGTGACGGAGAACATGGCCATCACTGGCCTGCTCGTCGTGCTGATGCTCATCCCCGCACTCATCGCGTTGCCTTCCATAGACGGCAGGCTCAGCATCTGGTTCGAATTCCCGTTGGGCGCCCCCGGCGTGTGGGACGTCATCGGCTACGGCACACTGGCGTTCATCGGCCTCGCCCTGCTCTGGGGCGTCGCTCTGCCCGATCTCGCAGCGGCACGGGACCATCTCCCCAACTCGACGCGCCAGCGCGTCATCGGTTGGTTGTCGCTCGGGTGGGTCGGTGGCGTCCGCCAGTGGCGCGTGCTCTACCAGGGCTCGTTGCTCGCAGGTGCGATGTACCTGCTCACGTACCCGCTCGTGCAGACGCTCATGATCTCCGACTTCCACCACGGGCTCATACCGGGGCTGAAGGACGCCATCATCCCCGCGACGGTGGTGGTCAACGGCCTGCAGGGCGCGGTGGGCATGACGCTCCTCACCATGTACCTGATGCGCCGGTTGGGGAACTACGAGAAGTACTTCAGCGTGGAACAGTTCTGGGCGCTCTCCAAGCCGTTGCTGTCGTTCTCCCTGCTCTGGTTCTACTTCTGGTGGGCGAGCTTCATCACCTTCTGGTATGGACGCCAGCCCGGCGAGAGCGAGGTCATCCGCCTGCTGGTGCTGGACGAGTACCGGGGCGCGCTGATGATCTCATTCTTCCTCAACTTCATCGGCCCGCTCATTGCGCTGGTCTGGAACCCCGTGCGCCGCAGCGTGTGGGGACCCGCGCTCGTGGGAACGGGCGTGGTCATCGGAGCGCTCGTCAATCAGGTGCGGCTCTACGTCTCGGCCTTTTCGGTCGCAGACCCGAGCCAGCACGTGCTGCACCCGCGCCCGGCCACGCAGTGGCCTGAGGCGCCGGACCTGCTCATCATTGTCGGCGCCATCTCTGGATGCGTGCTGCTCTTCATGCTCGTCAGCAAGATTATCCCGGTGGTCTCCATCTGGGAGATCGGCGAGGGACTCAGACTCGTGAAGGTGAGGCGTTACCTGAACCGCTACGCAAGAGTGATAGCCAAGTCGCACTAGCCGCACAGGCACGGACAACAGCCGGATGTATTACCGCAGAACACTAACCGACGCACAGATAAACAGGGAGCTCCTGGATGTTGTGTTCAGGACGCCCATGTGGTGGGTCGTCATAGTCTCTTGCCTGGGGCTCATCGTAGCGGGCGCGGCGAGCGCGTTCGGCTTCATGATGAACCAGGGCCTGGGCGTCACCGGCTTGCAGCAGCCCATCTTCTGGGGCTTCTTCATAACCAACTTCATCTTCTGGGTCGGCATCAGCCACGCAGGGGTGATGATCTCCGCCATCCTGCGCCTGAGCCAGGCAGAGTGGCGCAGGCCGATGGTCCGCGCGGCGGAGACCATGACGGTCTTCGCGCTGATGACCTCGCTGCTGCAACCGCTCATCCACGCGGGCAGGCCGTGGCGCATCTTCTACTGGGTGTTCCCCTACGACTGGGCGCGCGGCATCTGGCCGGACGTGCGGTCGCCGCTGGTGTGGGACCCCACCGCCATCATCACCTATCTCACGTCCAGTTCGCTGTTCGTATACACCGCGCTCATACCTGACCTCGCCATCATCCGCGACCGCAGCACCGGCTGGCGCCGCACGGTCTACGGCATCCTGGCGCTCGGCTGGCACGGCAACCCGCGGCAGTGGAAGCTGCAGGGCATCGCGGGCATCCTGCTCTCGGCCCTTATCCTGCCGGTGTTCGTCTCCGTGCACAGCATCGTGTCGTGGGACTTCGGCGTGAGCCTCGTGCCGTCGTGGCATGTGACCGTATTCGCGCCGTACTTCGTTATCGGCGCTGTTCACTCAGGCGTGTCTGCGGTCGTCACGCTGATGATCCTGATGCGGAAGCTGTACAAGCTGGAGAACTTCATCTGGGAAGAGCACATCGACGCCGTGGCTAGGCTGCTCATCGTTGTCGCCACCGCATGGCTCTTCTTCTTCTGGCTGGACCTGGTCTTCGCCCTGTGGTTGAAAGAAGAGCAAGAGATGACCGTCTGGCACCTCCGCCTCTTCGAGCCGCCGTGGAGCTGGCTGTTCCTGGCGTTCATCGTCTTCTCGTACATCATCCCGGTGCCACTATGGATGTTCCGGCGCGTTAGACGGAGCTTCACCTGGATGCTCTGGACGAGCCTCATGGTGAACGTCGGCATGTTCCTGGAACGTCTCATCATCATCGTTCCCGCGCTTATGCGGAAGGGACCGTGGGTGTTCACGTACGACACGTACCGCCCGAGTGCTGTGGAAGTGACGCTCATCGTCGGCTCCATCGCGCTGGTGGCGTTACTCCTGATGCTGTTCAGCAAGTTCTTCCCGCTCATCCCCGTCTGGGAGGAGAAGGAAGGTCAGAAACTGATAGACGAGGTCAAGGTTGGCGACCGTGTGATTCCTGCTCTGGTGAAAGAGCACTAGCGGGCGGAGCGAGGAGAGTTCGATGGCAAATACGAAACTGATGGGGCTGTTCCAGGACCCCGAACAAGCTGCGGGGGCCATGACCAAGCTCAAGGAAGATGGCTTCCCCGTCGAAGACCTGGACGTCTACTCCGGCAGCCCGTTCCCGGAGGGATCGTTCGGCGAACACGAGCCTGAGATGCGGTTGTACATGTTCCCGCTGGTGGGCGCGCTGGTCGGATTCGCCATCGGCCTGCTGTGGACGGCCGGTACGCAGATCTCCTACCCGCTGGTCACCGGCGGCAAGCCGCTGCTCAGCATCCCGCCCATGACCATCATCATGTACGAGAACACGATGCTCGGCGCGATCATCTTCACGGTGCTCGGCGTGCTCTTCGAGTCCCGCCTGCCGCGCCGTAACCTTGGCCTCTACGATGAGCGCATCACCGAGGGATACATCGGCGTTATCGTCGACTGCCCCGAGGAGCGCGCTACCGCTGCCGAGTCCGCGCTTCAGGGCGCGGGCGCCGAAGAGATAAAGAGGGAAGAGGGCTAGGTAACCCGTGCGAACCAGCCGCCGCAACATCCTATTGCTGCTCACCGCCGCCGTGCTGATGGCGTCGATCGCTGCAGCATGCTCTCCGGGAGACCCCTTCCGTTCAACGGGTTCGTACCCCATCGACGTCTTCCAGGAGATGCACTACAACCAGTCCCAGAAGTCGCAGGAGCCGCCTCGCTTCCTGCCGCCTGAGGACTCCTACCCGGTGGAAGGCGGCTACATCTCCGTTGACGAGATCGAGAACATCGCGGAATTGGAGAACCCCCTCGCGGGCGATCCGCTTGCGCTGCACCGCGGCGCCCTGCTCTACAAACAGAACTGCTCGGCCTGTCATGGGCTCACTGGAGGCGGCGACGGGTACGTGGGTGGATTGCTCAGCGAATACAACGTCACCCGTCCTCCCGCGTTCGGAGACGGTGAGGGCGTGATAGTCATCCGTGACACCGGCACGACTGAGGTAAGCCCCGGCGAGACGTTCGGCAACATCTCCGGTGGAAAGGGCTTCATGCCTGCGTTCGAGCCTCTGCTCACGGTAGAGGACCGCTGGGCGCTCGTGACGCTTATCGACGCTACCGTTGACGAGCGGCAGGCCGTGCTCCAGTCAATCAACGACATCCCGGAAGAGCAGCGCACCCTCGACCTTCTCCGGCTGCGGGGGCAGCTCTAGCGCGGGCGGCTTATCAGCCGCCGGGCGACAGCTGCCGTGATGACCGCCCAGACCACCCCGCGACTCAGTGGCGTTGCATCGCTTCTGTTGGCGTGTGCCGTCCTTTCCCTTATCCCTGTTGCACCTGCGAGCGCCCAGTCGTACGAGGAACTCCCTCCCGACCTGGAGGAGCGTGCGCAGGGCATCTACTCCGGCGTCATGTGTCCTCAGTGCGCAGGGCAGACGATCGACGAATCGAATGCACCTATCGCTGAGGCCATGCGGACGGCGATCAAGGCACAACTGCGCAACGGGGCATCGGACGGCGCCATAGTGGACAGCCTCGTACAATCATATGGAGAAGGGATACTTGCCTCACCCCCGACGCGCGGCTTCTCCCTGCTGGCCTGGCTCGTCCCGCCGTTCGCGCTTCTGCTCGGCGCAGCAGTTGTTCTCCTGACGATACGTAACATGCGCGGGCGTCCGGTGACCGAACCCGCCGCCGCTGGAGACGGCGGAATCTTCGGGGCAGCTCCGGGCGCTCCGCCCTTGCCCTTCGACCTCGTGGACAGAGAGTTGGGCGAGGACACCAAAGGGACGGAGGAACGCTGAACGGATGGCAAATCTCGGTACGGCGACCATACTCATAGCACTGCTCCTTACGGCCTACAGCGTGCTCACGTCGTTCGTGGGGGCGAAGCGACGCGATGCTCCTGCAATCGTCAGCGCTCAGCGTGCGAACTACCTGGTTACGCTCACGTTGGCGGTATCGATGGGCGCGCTCGTCTACGCGTTCCTCGAGAACGACTTCAGCATCAGGTACGTGGCGGAGAACAGCAATCTTGCCATGCCGCGCATCTACACCTGGGTCGCGTTCTACGCGGGGAACGCGGGATCCCTCCTGTATGTCGCCTTCGCGTTGAGCGGCATGGCCGCGCTTTCCATGGCGCTCGCTCCCAACCGGCTGGGTGCGCTCCGTCCATACGCCAATGGCGTGCTCATGCTCATCCTGCTCTTCTTCCTCGTCGTGCTCTTCTTCCTCGCGAATCCGTTCGCCACGCTGGAACGGGCCCCGGCGGATGGGCAGGGCATTAACCCGCTGCTTACGCACCCCGGCATGTTCGCGCATCCGCCGCTCATCATGACGGGCCTCGTCGCGATAGCAGTGCCGTTCTCCTTGGCCGTCGCGGCGCTTTTGCGAGGTCGGATAGACGAAGACTGGGTGGACGCAGGGCGCGTTTGGGGGCTGGCCGCGTGGGTGCTGCTGGCCATCGGGCTGCTGCTCGGATCGTGGTGGGCGTACACGATCCTCGGTTGGGGCGGCTACTGGGCCTGGGACCCCGTTGAGAACGCCGCGTTCATGCCCTGGCTGGCGCTCACCGCCTTCATCCATTCCATCATGGTGCAGAAGCGCCGAGGTATGTTCCGCATGTGGAACATCGCTCTCATCAACATCAGCTTCACCCTGGGGGCGTTCGGCATCTTCATCAACCGGGGCGGGCCTGTGCCGTCGGTGCACTCGTTCGGCGCGTCCACGCTTGGCTGGGTGTTCCTTACATTCCTGGGCGTGGTAACGGTGGCATCGTTCGCGCTTTTCTTCTACCGGATGGCCGTCCTGCGCAGCCCCTCTTCGCTCGAATCTGCGCTCTCGCGCGAGGCTGCCTTCCTCGTAAACAACCTGCTCCTGCTCGGCATCGCGTTCGTTACGCTGTGGGGCGTCGTTTTTCCGCTCATCTCGGAGGTGGTGACCGGAGATACCATCACCGTGGGGGAGCCGTTCTTCAATAGCGTGAACGGCCCCATCATGCTCGCGCTCATCCTGCTGATGGGCATCGGGCCGCTGCTGCCGTGGCGCACTGCAACGTGGCAGAGCGTCCGCCGCGCGCTGCTCGTTCCGGGCGTGATTACGCTCGTCATCACCGCGGTTGCCGCGCTTCTCTTCCAGGTGACGGTGCCCGTGGTCGTGCTCGGCATCGCGGTCAGCACGTTCGCGGGCATCAGCATCCTGCAGGAATGGGTGCGGGGAACGCTGGCGCGCAGCCGCTCCACCGGCGCGATGTGGCCCGTGGCATTCGGCCAACTGGTCGCCTCCAACCGGCCGCGCTATGGCGGCTACATCGTGCACCTGGCAATCGTCATGCTTGCCTTCGGCATCGTGGGCTCCTCGTTCTACGACCAGGAACGGGACGTGTTCATGTCCGTCGGCGACCGGGCCACGATAGGCGAGTACACCGTCGAGTTCATGGACGTCGACGCCGAGACGTTCGCCGACCGCACAGAGCGCACTGCGATCCTGAACGTCACGAGAGGAGGCGAGAGCCTCGGCACGCTCAACGCATGGCAGGGGGTTTACCCGTCGTTCTCCATGATCTCGACCCGGGCAGGCATACGCTCGACGCCTCAGGAAGACCTGTACGTCATATTCAGCGAACTGCAGCCGGACGGACAAACGGCAGCGTTCCGCCTGCTGGTGAACCCCATGGTCTGGTGGATGTGGCTGGCGGGCCCCTTCGTCATCCTCGGCACCGTCGTTGCGCTCTGGCCAGCACGCCGGCGCGCGGTTGCCTACGCCATCCCCCAGGTGCCAGGTGCGGCGACAAGCGGCGGAGCGCCCTAGGCTGGCTGCGGCCTTGGCCCCGGCAAGATAGCCATGACCATCCTCGTCCTAACACTGCTCGTCGTCGTGGCGATCGCCGTCCTCGTCTACCCGTTCTGGGCAGCACGGTACGGCGGAGTGCTCTTCGATGACCCCGCGCGTGACCTTGAGGCTGGCATACGCCGAGCCCGCGACCGCGTCTACGAGGAGATCCGTGCCCTCCAGCAGGAGTACTTCCTGGGAAATATGACCGAGTCCGAGTACCGGGCACTGCTCCAAACAGCGCGTCAGCGCGCAGCGGAACTGATCCGCGAACAGCAGCAGGTCAACGAGACCGCAGCCGCCATTGGTAGCCGCGTGGACGATGAGTTGCGGGAACTCCTTCCACGCGACGAAGAGCGTGAGGAAAAGGCGTGATGCGCGCAACCGCATCGGTCGTCGTCCTGCTGGCAGCGCTACTGCTGCTGCCCACTCAGGCCCTCGCGCAGCAAGTGGGAGAGATCGAGATTGCAGGTAGCGTTGAACACGGGGCGGACGCTGCCTCATTCGACCCCACGCAAGCACGGGTGACACTCAACGTGCTGGAGGGCATCACCCTCGTCTCGCAGGACTCCACCCAACCCGATGAGTCCGGCATGTTCAGTTTCAGTATCACGGCCGCTGAGGGGCGCACCTACTTCTTCTCCGTCGAGTACCAGGGCGCGAGCTACTCCGCCGTGCGCGGCGCCAGCGAACTGGGCGCGCCCGTGGTCATCACCGTCTTCGACGCCACGAATGACACCTCCGTCCTCGCTGTGCAGAGCCACACCGTTATCGTGACCGGCGCGGTGCCGGAGGATGGGTTCGTGGAGATACTCGAGCGCGTCATCGTGAGGAACGACAGCAACCTCACGTTGACCCCTGACCTGAACGCTGAAGGCCCGGCTATGCTGAGCTTCCTGCGCTTCGCTCTTCCCCCCGGCGCGTACAACCTGGACGTGCGGTCGAACATCACCGGCGGGCAGGTGCTGGAGGTGGACCGCGGCTTCGCGATCAACTCGCCGGTACCTCCGACCGTTCCGGGACTGCCTCACCAGTTCGAGTTCGTCTATCGCCTCGACTACGACGAGCCCACGATCGACCTCTCGCGCACGATGCGGTTCGGCGCGGAGTCGGTGCGGTTCGTCGTGCCGGTGGATGTTGCCACGCCATCGTCCGCCCGCCTGACGGACCTCGGCGCGACGGACCTCAACGGCCGTCTGCTGCGATTGCTGGAAGGACAGGACATCGCACCCGCTGAGGTGCTGCCGCTCGGTGTCTCCGGCCTGCCCGGCGAGTCGGCGTTGGACGCTGCGCTCGAGTCCGCCGGAGAGTGGTACGTCCGCTATATCGTTCCTGCCGTCGTTGGCCTGGCAGCTGCAGCACTCCTGCTGCTTTCGTTCCGCCGCCGCCGCGCGGTAGCCATGGGCGGCGCTACGAAGGAGCAACTGCTCGCTGAGGCTCGTACCCTGCGCGACGCATACGACCGGCACAATATCAGCACGGCGGCGTACGAGGGCAGGTGGCGCGTGATTCGAGACGCGCTCGTGCGGGCAGACGTTCGCGCCCGCCTCGCCGAGGCAGGTGAGGAAGGCCACACCAGAGACTGACTACGTGCGCCCATTGCGCTGCGCATCGGTTGGACGTATCGTTGGCGTATGCGCGTATCTTTCCCACGCCGCAGAACGCACGAGGCGTCCGTTCCATGCGACGGACCAGCCGTCCAGGTGGCGGGGCTGGCCAAGTCGTTCAACGGCACAACCGCCCTTCGCGAGGCCACGTTCGATGCCGAACGCGGAAGTATGGTCGCGCTCCTGGGTCCGAGTGGCGGTGGCAAGACGACGACGCTACGGCTCGTCGCCGGTTTCGAGACCCCCGACGCGGGCACCGTCACGATCGACGGCCAGACCGTCGCTGGACCGGGGAGGTTCCTGCCGCCTGAGCGCCGCCGTGTGGGCATGGTGTTTCAGGACTATGCGCTCTTCCCGCATCTGACCGTTCGCAAGAACGTGGCGTTCGGCGTTCCTCACGGCCCCGGTCATGACCGGGCGGTACAGGAGGCGTTGGAGCTCGTTGGCATGACGGCTGAGGCGGAGCGGATGCCGGACCAGCTCTCCGGAGGGCAGCAGCAGCGAGTCGCGCTCGCGCGGGCGCTTGCACCCAAGCCGAGCGTAGTGCTGCTCGACGAGCCGTTCTCGAACCTCGATGCGAACCTCCGGCGGCACGTGCGGGGTCACATCCGCCAGATACTGCGGGACGCAGAGACCACCGCGGTCTTCGTGACGCACGACCAGGATGAGGCGTTCAGCATCGCCGACAAGCTGTGCGTCATGCTGGATAACCGGCTCGAACAGACAGGCGCGCCGGAGGATGTGTACCTCTACCCTGCGTCACTCGGCGTCGCGCGGTTCATGGGGGTAGCCAATATCCTGCCCGGCGAGTGCTCAGGCGGCTACGTTCGCTGCGAACTGGGCGTGCTTCCGGTGGGCAATCCCGACCCTCCGAAGGGGCTGGTGATCGTGTGTGTGCGCCCGGAGACGGTGCGCCTGCACACGGAATCGGACGCGTCGGTCGAGGGGGTCGTGACCTCCGTCGAGTTCCACGGCACCTCCAAGGCGGTGAACCTGCGGCTCCGTTCCGGCAGGCCGGTGCGCTGTGTGATGGGCGTGCACATCCCCGCCGAGGTGGGGGAGACAGTGAAGGTGGGGGTCAACAGTTTCGTGGCGGCCTTCCCGCCGCCGTCCGCTCACGACATCGCTCACGCGGCCTAACGCGACGTGCCCGCGCCGTCCACGATGCTGAGCACTTCTCCCGGTTCGCCGATCGTGAACGCTCCGGACGTGCCCAGGCCTGCGAAGAGGCACCCTGCGGACGCTGCGGCCTGCCGTCCGGTGTCCGAAGAGTCCACCAGCAGCACCTCCCACGGCGGCACGTCCAATACCTCACAGGCGCGGAAGAGCGCGTCCGGCGCGGGCATCGGCTTCCGCCCATCGTCTGTTCCCACGAGCGCATGCGGGATGAGCCCCAGCGTTTCGAGGAGTGTCCTGGCGGGCTCGGAGGGGCCGTTCGTGAGCACGGCGGAGACGACGCCGCGCGCGTCCAGAGCATCGACCACTGCGGAGGCGTCCGGCTTCGCCGCGCCGTCTGCCACGATGCTGTCCAGCGTGAAGAAGACCGCGCTCAACTGCATATCCACAGCATACCGGCTGACGCGATAAACTACCCGCTGCCTGACGACACAGAAGGAGCGGACCAGATGGCGCTTTACGAGTACCGTTGCACGGACTGCGGAACGGAGTTCGAGCAGCGCAAGCCGATGAGCGAAGCGGACAGCCCGGCGGAGTGCCCGTCGTGTGGCAAGGAAGCAGCGAGGCTGCCTTCAGTCTTCGCTTCGAAGGACGGTTACACCCTGCGGGTCCCGCGCGCCGGGGCCTTCCGCGCCGGGCAATCCGGTCAGGGCTGAACACAACATCCAGGGAGCAGAGCAGTATGGTCACCAAGTCGGAACTGACGGTCGTGGAAGTCGAACTCAAGCAGGTGCGGGTCGAGCTTGCATCGCTCCGTACTGAGGTCGCTTCGCTGCGCAGCGAGTTGGACGAGTTGAAGGCTAAGGGCTAGGCGCAACCGCGTACGGCGCGACAGCAGAGTCCGCGCCTACGCTCCGCACGCAGGTGCGGTACCATGCGGGGCGATGTCCGCCGCACCCCGCCCATTCGTTGCCGAAACAGGCCTCTACGTACATACGACTGCGTACAGCGTCGTGCTTGGCGGCATCATCGTCCTGGTGCCGCTGTACATCATCTCGCTCGGCTACAACCCGGGCTGGTTGGGCGTCATCATCGCGGGACAGGGGCTGTTCCAGGTGGCGCTTCGGATGTTCGGCGGCGTCATCTCCGACCGCATCGGCGAACGGTGGGTGATCCAGGCGAGCTTCGCTGCGCTGGTGGTCGGGACTCTCGGTCTTGCGCTCTCCTCCTCGCTGTTCGCACTGCTTGCGGCGCAGGTGCTCTTCGGCGGCTCCCGCGCCATCTACTGGACGTCCTCCCAGTCCTACGGAAGCCGGATTGACGAGTCGCGCCCGACGACACTGATGGGGCGCTTCTTCGGGTTCGCGGCGGTGGGCGGCCTGGCGGGGAACGCGGGGGGCGGGTTCGTTGCGGTCGTCCTCGGCTACCAGGAGGGGTTCCTCATCGCAGCAGGGCTGTCGGCGGCGGCCATGCTCGTTGTTGCGGTCATGCCGCAACTCCCGAGACGGGCGGCGATGACGCTGCGCGAGATACTGGGGCCGGTGCCCGGCGTCTTCCGCAACCGCGCAACGCTGCTCCCCGCCGTCATGGCGCTCGGGACCTCGCTGCACGTCTCCGTGCTCTCCTCCGTCGGAGCGGCGGTCTACAAGGAGTTCGGCCTCTCCGACGATGCGTTCGGCGTGCTCATGGCCATCCATGCGGGCGGCGCGATAGTGGCCGGGTTCCTGTTCGCACGAGTCCTGCAGCGGGTAGGGCAGCGGCCGACATTCGCAGTGACGATGGCGCTGCACGGCCTGCCGCTCATCGGGATTGTGCTGTGGGGCAGCAGCTATCCGCTGGCGGTCGCGCTCATGTTCATCCTCGGGCTGTCGTTCAACGCCGGGCGGGTGCTGAACGTGAGCGTCACGGCGATGGTGAGCAGCCCGGAGCAGCGGGGTGTGTTCATGGCTGTGGTCGGCATCTACTGGGCGTCGGGGCAGATGCTGGGGCCGTTGGTGTTCGGGCCGCTCGCCGCGGTCACGAGCCTCACCTTCTCCTTCATCGCCGCGGGGGCTCTGATGACCGTGACCGCGCTGCTCACGCCGTTGCTCTACACCGCAGCGCGCAGCCGGAGCGAGAGCAAGGCGTAACGGAAACCCGTCGTTCCTGCGGAGGCACGCGCTTTAGCGCGCAACCTCGCAGCCTGTCCGATGTAGGGGCACCCCTTGTGGGCGCCCTTCTCCGCTCATGGTGAGCCTGTCGAACCATCCTGCGGAGGCAAGAACCTCGCCCCTTGCCCCTTGTCACCTGGCAGGGTAGGGGCCTTCGTGGACCGTGTTCAGGTAAGGTTCTGCCTCCCCCGAGAGATGTTTCGACTTCGCCTCCGGCTCCGCTCAACATGACAATTCGACGGAGAGTGGCGGCTGGTGCGATCTGGTGGCGCGCTCGAGCTTGCGGCGGGGCGTGAGCAGGTAGTGGCCGCAGGTGAGGCAGCGGATGCCGACGTCCGCGCCGAGCCGCTCGACGCGCCACTCAATCCCGCCGCACGGGTGCGGTTTGCGGAGCGTGAGCCGCTCGCCGAGGTGGAACTCTACGGCCACGGTCTGCTCATCCGCTCGAGCTCCGCGTTGATGGCGTCGCGCAAGCGCAGAGCCTCGGCGCGAGCGGCCTCTGCGAAGTCCGTGCCCTTCGATGCGTAGATGACGCTGCGGGACGCGGCGATGAGCGCGCGGCGACCATTCTCATCCGTTCCGTTCCGCACGGCGGCCTCGAGATCACCGCCCTGCGCGCCGATGCCGGGGATGAGGATCGGCATCGAGCCGACGATGCTCCGCACCCGCGCGAGTTCGTCCGGCGCCGTCGCGCCGACGACGAGCCCGATGTTGCCGTTGTCGTTCCACGCGACCGCCTGCCGCGCGACCTCCTCGTAGAGCGGGCCCTCCGTCCCGTTGCGGCGCACGGTGAGGTCCTGGAACTCGGCGCTGCCGGGGTTGGAGGTGCGCGTGAGCACGAACACGCCTCTGTCCGCGTAGTCCAGGAACGGCTGCACGGCGTCGTGCCCCTGGTACGGGTTCACGGTGAGGGCGTCTGCGCCCCACTGCTCGAAAGCCGCCTTCGCATAAGCGCGGGCGGTGTTGTCCATGTCGCCGCGCTTGGCGTCGAGCAGGACGGGCACGCCGTCGGGCACGGCCTCGATGGTGGCCTGCAGCGCCTCGATGCCGGGGATGCCCTCGGCCTCGTAGAACGCCCACTGCGGCTTGTACGCGCAGACGAGATCGCTCGTGGCGGCGATGATGGCGCGGTTGAACTCGGCGATGTCGTCGATGGGCATCGAGGGGAGCGACGGGTCCAGGCCGACGCACAGGAGGCTCCTGTTGCGCGCGGCGGCGGTGTCCAGTTGTTCGATGAAGGCGCTCATGGTCCTCAGTGTACCAAGCACGGACGGCTGGTAGCATCGGGCGCATGGCACGACTTGGGATTGCGCGGCGTCTGGTATGGTTGGGTGCAGGAGGCGCGGTGTGCCAGTTAGAGCATGTGGGCTAGGCCGGGAACAGCATGAATGATGAAGAACAGCTTATGCCGATGATGGATGGCGTCCTCACGCCTGATATTCTTGATAGCGTAACAGGCGTTCCGATACCCCCTCAAATCAAGCGCAATGCATTCAAAGCACTGATGCATTTGGGTTCCAACCTACTTAGAGGCATGAGGCAGCCATCCAGTGAACAAAGGGCATTGCATGATGCGAATGCTCTACTGACTAGGACTGCTGCGGAGAGAATAGCTGAACAGATGGAAGTTCCCTCTGAGTATGTAGATTGGGCCGGCGAAGCATTTGGACGAAAAATCCTACGAGAACAGGCCAGACTAGACTCTATAGCAAGTAAGACATTGGAAGAGATAATCGCAACTCTTGATTTTGGGGACTCTTCTGGAGTACAGGATTCCTCTCAAGCAATAGACGATGATTGGTTGAATGCCTTTGAGGCAGAAGGAAGGCAGAAGAGTTCAGAAGAAATGCGGAATGCGTTCGCTAAGATGTTGGCAGGCGAAATTCGCGAACCAGGGTCATTTTCTATTAGAGCAGTAAAAGCGTTGTCTAGTTTAGACCAGGCTACGGCAAAGCTTTTCAGACGTGCATGTTCCTTGGCTATAGCGCCGGGTTCATATCACAGAGTCACGCGAGTGTTTATTTCTGGACTGGGTAAAGATATTGGAAGTGACGGACTAGATAACCATGGCTTTGGGTTCGGTGCATTGCTGCGACTGTCTGAGCATGGATTGGTGGTTCCAGAGCATAACTTGACATGGTCAATTGAGATCTCCAAAGTCAGGCAAACTGCAGGCAGTGTTCTCACGGGCGCTCTAGTGGTTCACCAAGGTAGCCGATGGTGGATTTCTCCCAATCAGAATAACAAACAACCTAATAGAATCGAGTTGAGCGGTGTTGTTGTGTTCACTGACATAGGACGAGAACTATTCACGGTTGTGAACATTGAAAATGTTCCGAAATACACGGAAGAATTGATGGTGTTTCTCGATACTAAGGACTACCTACTGACCAGGCTTGACCCTTAAATCCGAAGGTAAAAGGACTTAGTCACAGGTGTACCAAGCACGGACGGCTGGTAGCATCGGGCGCATGGCACGACCCGCCCCCGCCCCCATGCGCCGCTCCGCCCGCGTTACGCGGCTGCTCACCACGACGTACGACCGCCTGCTGACGCATCACGGCCCGCAGGGCTGGTGGCCGGGCGACGGCCCGTTCGAGACGATCGTCGGCGCGATACTCACGCAGAACACGGCGTGGACGAACGCCGCGCGCGCCATTGCGAACCTCAGGGCGGCGGACGCGATGTCGCCCGCTGCGCTGCGCGCGATGCCGGAGGAGGCGCTGGCCGAGGTCGTCCGCCCGAGCGGTTACTTCAACGCCAAGGCACGCAAGCTGAAGGCGATGGCCGACTTCCTGGGTCGCTACGGCGACAGCGTGGAGGCGTGGCGCGCCATGCAGCCGAAGACGCTGCGCGAGGAGCTGCTGTCGGTGCACGGCATCGGGCCGGAGACGGCGGACGACATCGTGCTGTACGTGGCGGAGCTGCCATCGTTCGTGATGGACGTCTACACCCAGCGGATCGTGGACCGGATGCTGCCGCGCCACGGCCTGCGCGGCTACGACGCGTACCAGTCGCTGTTCGAGCGGCACCTGCCCCACGACGCGGCGCTCTTCAACGAGTACCACGCGCTGCTGGACGCTCACGCCAAGGACGTGTGCACCAAGCGCGAGCCGCGATGCGCGTCCTGCGTCCTCTCCGACCTCTGCGCGACAGGCCGTCGCGCCGCCCGCAAGCAAGGGTGAGGAAAGGTTTTTTGGGGAAATGCTGCTCATTTCTGCTCATCAGCCCCGATCTACCTCTGAAATCGGCCTTCCGCGTGAGCAGCCCGGCTGCTCATAACTGCTCATCCGCTGCTCATTCCCTGTGCATTTCTGTTCGTTTCTGCTCATAACTGCTCACCTGATTAGTGGCTCGGCTGCGCCGCCGGGCGCCTGTGCAGCGCTGCCGGAATCAGCGTACGCGGTCGGACCGCGACCGCGGAAGGGGCCGGTGTCAGAGAATCAACATGGATGGACAGGAGGGGGGCTGTCGCAGCGGGTGTTCGCGGCGGAGCGGCGCCGGGTGACGTTAACGACGCTCGAGGAGGGCGCAGCGGAGTGTCCGCGCATGGGGAGCATCCAAGGCTTCCTCTAGTCGACCCGTGCTCGCTGGTGGGGGATACGCAGAACAAGATGCTGATTCTGTAGGAGGAAAAGGGAAGGGTCGTGGTATGGTTAGGAACAAGAGAACGCACATGGACACGCAAGATAGCAATCTCTTGCACTCAGGTGCCATGGCTCTGGTGAAGGTGGCCATCAGCCAGTACCGGAATATGCAACCAGATTTCAGTGATATGGATCCAAGCTATAATTTAGCCAAGTTTTCTCTGATTCAGTCGATGCTCCATTCTGTGGTGGAAGTAGGGCTCAAGTCTCTAGTGCTGAGCGACTATCGGAAGGGCCATTCCTTGGGTAACATATATGGTGTGTTATTCAAGAAAGACAGAGTGGCAGCGGACTATCTGAATGCAGTGTTTGTAGAAGCAGTGGGTTTCTATAGATTATGCCATAGTCAGACCCCGTCATACTTTCAGTCGCTTAAGGCGTTTCTGGAGCAGTTTGGTCATGGCGACCTCTATACATCATACAGATATTGGACAGTGGAATCTAGAGCCGTTGAAACTGTACAGAGAGCCTTCTTACCTCGTGTTGCAGAATTGTACTATGAAGTGCTGCGCGCAATAGCCACTATACAGGTAAGACGTCGGTATGAGAAAGAGCAACGTTTGCAAGGTGTCTGTTGGCGAGTGGATACCAAAGTGATGCATGCGCTCAATCGCCGAGCTCTTCTTCTGCGCGAAGCTGGTGATGAGCTCGGTAGATGGGTGAGTTCATGCACTGGCCAGTATCGCTATATGCAAGGGATGGAAGATGCTGCTTGTACTGATTTTCAGATGGAAGGATTACCTAAGGTATCGGCTATCCTGCGCTTGGTGAAGGATGACCTCACACACGATGAAGACGGGGCGGTCAGCTATTGGGCTCATCGGCTTGAATACCTGCGTGAGGGATCGCAAGAGGCACCACAAGGCCTGATGGTCAAGAAAGCACCTGTTAGTAAGTACACTACGGAAATTCGGGACCCATCAGGTGAAAAGTTATTGGCTTGGCTTGGCCAGATGCCAGATGGTGCATGGCTTGTCCATATGGGTGAAATTCCTACTGCCGCGGCCTGGACCCGCGAAGATGCGGAACGTTATATCATTGCCCAAGCGGCGGTCCCGGTTCATATCGCGACAACCTCTCAGTCCCGGTGGACATATACAGTGCTGGATCACCCTGAAAGCCAACTAAAGGGTACAAGCCTATCTCCCGATGATACTGATGAAGACATATTTCAGAATACTCTATACAACGAATATGAATTCCGCATGTGGACTGACCATCATGGCATAAAAACTGGGGAGCGCATTGTCATGCAGTTTCCGTCTCATTGGTTTGAAAGAGGAGTCCACCGACTAGATGGACGTGTAACCGCTGTGGACGGATCTCTAGTCAGACTTTCCGCTCAAGATGTAGTCGATTTGCTGCGGTGCCCGATGGAACAATTACCTCCGGAGCGAGAGTGAATAGCGGCAATTCGCAGAAATCGCACTTTCGCTGCCAAGTGAGTTCCTGCCTGCCCGGGAACGACGAAATCCCCCATCCTGTCCATCCTGTGCATCGATGTTGATTCCCCGGATCCGTGACACGCGCTTCTTTCGAGGTCGTACCGTGATTGCGTACGCTGTTTCCATGGGTGGAGCGGAAGATGCCGGGGCGTGCTGGGGCGCGGGAACGACGGCAGGGGAATGCAACAGGATGCAACGGTTTTCAGGAACACACCCGCCGCCGTCACTCCTGACGGCTTCCGCTTCAGGAGTGGAGGGGCTGTTGCATCCGCGTCGTCTTGTGTCGCATCCGCGTTGCACGGTGCGGCATCTCCGTTGCTCGATGCTGCGGGGGTGTTGCGTTCTACGTCTCGCGTTCGTTGGTGACGGCGGCGTCGCCGGTGCAGTAGGGGATGAAGTTCTTCATGTGGCAGGTCGCGCCGTTCTTCGCCAGTTCGGCCTCGAAGAGGTCGTGTATCTCGCGAGCCTCGTCTTCGTACTCGACCTGCCTGCCGCCGGATTTCATGCTGAGGTCCGCGCCGGGGCGGGAGCCGCCGTAGGGGGCGACGAGGCCGTGCTCGCCCTGCCGCAGTGCGAGGTAGCGCGCCCGCTTCGTGCCGGCGTTGAAGTGCTGGTGGAACGTCCGCTCACTGGGGACGACGACCATGGAGCCCTTCTTCCAGTCCACCTTCCGCATGTCGGAGCGGTCGTCCTCGTTCCAGAGGAGCGAGAAACCGGCGTCGCCACTGAGGATGATGAGGTGCGCGCCGGGGCCGTGGTGGTGCGCCTTCTTGTAGGTCCCGACGGGGAACTCGGAGATGTGCGCGGTGATGCTGTTCTTCGCCATCTCCAACTGGGCGTTGATGCCGCCCGCGCCGCGCAGAGGCATGCCGTAGAGCGGCATGTTGTCGGCGTTGGGGATGAAGTTGGACTCCCAGATGCGCCCGTTGTAGAGCTTGCCGCTGCCGTTATAGGAGTCGTCCGCGATGCGGCCGGAGAAGACGTACGGCAGGTTGAAGATGAAGTGATTGTCGCGGTAGAGCCGCATGATGGGCGGCGCGCTGGTGACGGCGATGTAGCGCGCGGGCTCGGCGCCGGAGCCGTTGAAGAGCTGGTACCAGGCGTTCAGCGGGATGGCGAAGACGCTGCCCGCCTTCCACTCGAACGTCTGCTTGCGGCTCTCGTCTACCCAGATGCTGGCCGCGCCCCGGCCGGAGAGGACGTACATCTGCGTCTCGTACATGTGGTGGACGGGCTCCGACTTGCCGCCGGGCGCAATCTCAACGACGTGCGCGTCGTTCGGAAGGAGACGGTTGGGGATGTTGATGATGGCGCCCCTGCCGCCCTTCGGTTCCCACGGGGAGAGTTCGAGTGCGTTCAGGTCCTCGAAGGCGTAGTCGACGATATGCCGGACGCCCTGCTCGCGCACCCACGCCATGTACGGGTCGTCGACCTCGAAGTCGCCGAGGGGTTCGACGGGCTCCTCCGCCCGCAGCATCCTGCCGTCCTGGGCGCCGACGTTGGTGGTCATGGCGTTGCTCCTTCCGCTCTGATAGCGAAAGGGCGGGAGCACCAGCCCCCGCCCTTCGCCTGTTTCGCCCTCACCCTGGCCCTCTCCCAGAGGGAGAGGAGGATAGGAGGCCGCCTACGTGTCGCGCTCGCTGGTGACGCCTGCGACACCGGTGCAGTAGGGGATGAACGCCTTCATGTTGCACTGGGCGCCTGACTTGGCGAGTTCGGCCTCGAAGATCTCGTGGATCTCGCGGTCCTCGTCCTCGTACTCGACCTGGATGCCGCCCTCCTTGATGCTGACGTCGGCGGTGGCACGCTGGTTGGGGCCGATGAAGCCGCCGTTGCCGCCGCGCAGCGCCATGTAGCGGGCGCGCTTCGTGCCGGAGTTGAAGTGCTGGTGGTAGGTGCCGTCACCGGGAACGATGACGATGGAGCCGATCTGCCAGTCGCACTTGATCATGTCGGAGCGGTCTTCCTTGGTCCACAGGAGGGAGAAGCCGGAGTCGCCGCTGAGCAGGAAGAGGTGGGCGCCGGGGCCGTGGCGGTGGGCCTTCTTGTAGGTGCCGATGGGGAACTCGGAGATGTGGTTGCCCATGTCGTTCTTGCCCATCTGCAGCATGGCGTTGATGCCGCCCGCGCCGCGCTCCTTCCAGCCGTAGAGGGCCATGTCCGGAGCATTGGGGATGAAGTTCGTCTCCCAGATGCGCTTGTTGTAGAGCGTGCCGTTGCCGCTGAAGTAGGACTCGTCGTCCGTGTAGCGGGAGCGGAACATGAAGTCGTTGTTGAACATGAAGTCAGTGTCGCGGAAGAGGCGCATCATGGGCGGGGCGTTTGTGGTGGCCATGTAGCGCACCTTCTCGTCGCCGGAGCCGTTGAAGTGCTGGTACCAGGCGTTCAGAGGGATGGTGAAGAGAGAGCCGGCCCTCCACTCGAACGTCTGCTTGCTGTCCTCGTCCATCCAGACGGTCGTCGCGCCGCGCCCGGAGACGATGTAGAAGTTGATCTCGTACATGTGGTGCTCGGGCTCGGACTTGCCGCCGGGCACGATGTCCACGACGTGGAGGTCGTTCGGCATGTGGGCGTTGTCGATGTGGACGACTGCGCCCTCGCCGCCCTTGCGCTCCCATGGGCCAACCTCGACCTCGTGCCAGTTGGGGACGTAGAAGGTCTTGTGGACCATCACTCCCTCGCTCTCCAGCCAGTTCTCGTAGGCGTCGGGGATGCGGAAGTCTTCGAGTTGACCGGTTGGCGTCTCCGCCACCTTCATGTCGGTGCCTTGCATAACCATCAGGCGTCACCTCACTCTGTTGAATGTGGGGCAAGCGTATCTCAATAGCCCGTTACGCACAAATGAGACATAAGAGGGGGCAGGCAACTGGTGCCTGCCCCCTTGTGTGCGAACGTTGGCCGTGCGGTCTAGACCGGCACCGGCGCCTCCACCTTGTAGAAGCGGGCGCAGTTGTCCCAGAGGATCTTGCGCTTGTCCTCGTCGGTGATGTCGAGCTCGAGGAACGCTGTGACCGCGTTCGGGTAGCGCGAGTCGCCGTGGGGGTAGTCGGTGGAGAAGACCAGCTGGTCGTTGCCGATGTAGTCGATGGCGTACCTGGCGGGGTCCTCGTCAGGCTCGATGGAGACCCAGCACTGGCGCTTGAAGAGCTCGATGGGGCTCTCCTGGAGTTCCGGCATGTAGGCATCGAGTTCAAGCTCGTGCATCTCCTCGATGCGCCAGAGCAACCAGGGGATCCACGCGCAGTTGGCCTCCAGGAATGCGACTCGAAGGTCCGGGTGGCGCTCCAGGACGCCGCCACCTACGAAGCTGCCGAGGCCCATCATCTGCTCGAACGGCTGGGCGTAGACGCGGCGGAGCATGAAGTTGTCGAAGTGCTCGCCGGCCTGCTTGGACATGGAGCCGGAGGCCTCGTGGAAGCCGATGGGCACGTCCAGTTCTTGCAGCGTTTCCCACAGCGGGTCGTACCAAGCGTCGTGCCAGTTCCTGCCGTTGACGACGTTGGAGCGGACGAAGACAGCCTTGAAGCCGAGCTCCTGCACCGCGCGCCGCGCCTCCGCTACGGCGTCGTTGATGTCGTAGACGGAGATCATGCCCGCGCCGAACATGCGGTTGGGGTCGACGGAGCAGAAGTCGTACATCCAGTCGTTGTAGGCGCGGGCGATCGCGGCGCCCAGGCCCGCGTCGATGTCGGGCCGGGTGAGGACGCTGAGGCCGCGGCTGGGGAACATGACGGCGACGTCGATGCCTTCCGCCTCCATCGCCTCCAACTGGCAGTAGGAGTCCCACCCGCGCGAGGAGTGCTCCTTGTAGAGCACCTGGTTCTTCTCGTAGTTGTGGCCCCTGCGGTTGATGGTGGTCCCGCCCGCGCCGGTGCCATCGGCGATCTTCGCGAGGTCGGGCCAACTGATGCGGAGGTCGCGCACGTTCTCCGAGGTGATGCCGACCGGCGCGGCGCTCTTGTAGCGCTCGTCTATGTAGCGCTGCCAGAGGTCCGGCGGCTCCATGATGTGCATGTCGCTGTCGAAGATGAGGAAGCCGTTCTTAGCCATCGCTGCTCCTCCTCTGCGGCTCGTTCAGTGCCGCATCGTATCGTGTTCCTCTCCCTAGCTCCTGTTGCTCGCGACCACCTCGTCGGCGTGGTTCGCCCAGGTGTCGAGCACGCCCTGGATGTCGCTCTTCACCTGCTCGCTCTCGCCGGCCTGCGCGGTGAAGTAGGTCGAGATCCGGCTGACTTCCTGCAATGATGGCCAGCGCTCGAGCGGCAGTTCGATGTTGCGGTTCTTCTCCGCGTCGCGGATGACGTTGATGGGGTCGCCGCCGTCTTCCACGATCTTCATCTGCTCCGTCAGCTGCTTGCGGAGCAGGATGATGCCGCGGTCGGACTCGCCGAGCTTCTCCTGGACGCGGTCGGCGTTCGGGCCCTGCGTGATCCATGCAACGAAGTCCTGGTGGTTCACGAGGTCAGGGATGAGCTTGCCGGACTCGTCGTAGAGCGGCACGATGAAGTGCGGCACCTTCTCCTGTTTCGGCAGCGTCGTGCCCGGAGCGGCCTTGTAGAAGAACCAGGTGATGTGGAGCGTCGTGGTGTCGTCGACCGGCGTGCGGTACTGGAAGTTGCACTTCACGCCGTCGCCCACGAAAAGGATGTTGGGGAAGAGCGCGGGGTGGCCGACCTTCCAGTCGTGGTCTTCCTTCGAGGTGCCCTCGACGACACGGCGCTTGATGATGCCGTGCTCGAACTCGGTGAAGCCGATCTCCTTGTGGTTGCGCGGGATGATGGGGCTGAGGTCGGCCTCGCCGCCGAGGGCGATGGCCTTCTCGCGCTGCTGCACGACACCCCAGTAGCCGTGCAGCCACTCGAGGTGCACGGGGTCGTGGGAGTTCTCCTGGCACTGGAGCCAGTTGCAGGGCAGTTCAGCGATGCCGATGTCCGAGTAGCCGTTCTCGTAGGTGTACGGTTCCCACATGGGGATGAGCGGCACGGGGGCAGGGCCCATGTACGCCCAGAGCATCCCCGCCATCTCCTGCACGGGGTAGCCCGCGACCTTCACCTTCTCCTTGAAGCGTCCGTCCGGGTGGACGGTCTCTTCGAAGGGCTGCTCGATGCACTGGCCGGTCTCGTCCATCATCCAGCCGTGGTACATGCAGCGCAGGCCGTGCTCCTCCGGTATGCCGTAGGAGAGGTCGACGCGTCGGTGGGGGCAGAAGCGTTCGATGAGGCCGAGCGTGCCGGACTTGTCCCTGTAGAGGACGAGGTCCTCACCGAGCAGCCGCACTGCTTTCGTGGGGCGTTCGTCGAGTTCGGTCGCGGCGGCGAAGGGGTGCCAGTAGCGGCGCATGAGCTCGCCCATGGGCGTTCCGGCGCCGACCTGCGTTAGACGTTCGTTGTCCTGTGCGGAGAGCATCGCTTCATCCTCCCGGTGCAGGCAGATTGGCGGGATTGTAGCACGGGCGGGGGAGTTGCACTCGTATCCTCTGGCGAGTGCTGGTAGCGGTTACGACTCTTGCCAGGGGTTGGTCACTTCGATGGGGAGATAGTCGAAGTCGGCAACGTTGCGCGTGGCAAGGGAGAGGTCGTTTGCTATGGCGATCCCGGCGATGAGCGCGTCGTTCACTCTCAGCAATCGACCGGAGCGCTGGGCCTGTGCACGGAGAGTGCCGGCATACTCGGCCGCTTCGCGGTACAAGGGCAGGATGCGGTCTTCGTATGCCGTAATGATGATGCTCATGGCGGATTCCAGTTCAGAGCGCCGCCTGCCGGCTGGCAGGAGCTGCAGACCATACTGCACCTCCTCCAGCGCTATCACCGGGAGCCAGAAGTCATGCTCCGATGAGAAAAACGTCAGGACATTCGAATCGGGTGGCCTCTTGGTCAGCTCGGAGATGACGTTGGTGTCGAGCAGATAGCTGCTCATGCTTCTGATTCATCCCGCTCATCGGAGAAAGGAGGTTCTCGTTCAGGTGGCGGTGGTGGAATCTCCAGATTGACGCGGGGAAAGTTCTCCACGAGCCATTGGCCGAGGGGCTTGCGAGGGCGTGCGCGCTCCTGCCACAGGCGTTCCGGCACGACGATGAAGGCGTGCTTGACGCCGATGCGCTGCGGGCCTTCCTCCTCTGCGAGACGGAGGATCTCGGACAGCCGCGCTTTGGTGTCGGCGATGGTCCACGTGCGGGTGGAATCGGCTTGTGACGGCGGGGTGCGTGTGGTCATGGGTCAGCCTGCCTCTCGTTGAATATAGACTAGTCTATATCATCCAGACCAGACTAGTCTATATCCGCAATGCAAGAATAGCCCTCTGGTTGCACTGCAGAGCAAGGGAAGAGGTTAGGCGGGCGCTTCGAACGTGCCGAAGACGTCGCGCAGCGTCGAGCAGATCTCGCCGAGCGTGGCGTAGGACTCGACGCATTCGAGGATGGGCGGCATGAGGTTGGCCGACGGTGTGCGCGCCGCCTCGCCGAGCCGCTGCAGCGATGCTTCGCTCGCGGCGGAGTCACGCTCGTTGCGGATGCGGGCGAGGCGGTCCAGCTGGCGCTGTGCCGCGTGCGGCGGAATCGTCTGGAGTTCGATGCGCTCGTCTTCCTCCGATGTGAAGGCGTTGACTCCCACGATGACGCGCTCGCCGCTCTCGACGAGTTGGAAGTGGCGGTACGCGGCCTCTTCGATCTCGCCGCGCTGGAAGCCTGCCTCGATCGCCGCGACTGCGCCGCCCATCGCGTCGATGCGCTCGATGTAGGCCGCGGCCTCGCGTTCGATGGTGTTCGTCAGGTGTTCGACGTAGTGCGAGCCGCCGAGCGGGTCTATCGTTTCCGCGACGCCGGACTCGTTCGCGAGCACCTGCTGCGTGCGGAGCGCGAGCGCCGCCGAGTCTTCGGTAGGCAGGCCCAGTGCCTCGTCCTTCGAGTTCACGTGGAGCGACTGCGTGCCGCCGAGCACCGCCGCGAGCGCCTGCACCGTCGTGCGGACGACGTTCACGTCGGGCTGCTGCGCCTGGAGCGTGACGCCGGCGGTCTGCGTGTGGAAGCGGAGCATCCAGGAACGCGGGTCCTTCGCGCCGAAGCGGTGACGCATGATGTGCGCCCACATGCGGCGAGCCGCGCGGAACTTCGCCGCCTCCTCGAACAGATTGTTATGTGACGCGAAGAAGAAGGAAAGGCGGCCGGCGAAGTCATCCACGTTCAGCCCGGCGTCGACCGCGGCCTGCACGTAGGCGATGCCATTCGCCAGCGTGAACGCGAGTTCCTGCGGGGCCGTCGCGCCCGCCTCGCGCATGTGGTAGCCGCTGATGCTGATCGTGTTCCAGCGCGGCACCTCCGCGGCGCAGTAGGCGAACATGTCCGTTGCCAGTCGCAGGGAAGGCACGGGCGGAAAGATGTGCGTGCCGCGCGCGATGTACTCCTTGAGGACGTCGTTCTGCGTCGTGCCGCCGATCTCGGCGAACGGCGCGCCCTGCTTGCGGGCGACGGCGAGGTAGAGCGCGAGCAACATCGGCGCGGTGGCATTGATGGTCATGGATGTCGTCACGTCGCGGAGCGGGATGTCGTCGAAGAGCGCCTCCATGTCAGCGAGGCTGGATATGGGCACGCCGACCTTGCCGATCTCCGCGCGGGCCATATCGTGGTCGGCGTCGTAGCCGGTCTGAGTGGGGAGGTCGAAGGCGACCGAGAGGCCGGTCTGTCCCTGCGAGAGCAGGAAGCGGTAGCGGGCGTTGGAGTCCTCCGGGGTGGAATAGCCCGCGTACTGGCGCATCGTCCAGAGCCGTCCGCGGTACATGGTCGGCTGCACACCGCGCGTGAATGGGTACTCGCCCGGGTAGCCGAGGCGCTCCGCCTCAGTCTGCCCCGAGCCGTCGGGGCCGTAGAGCGGCGCGGGCTCGATGCCGGACTCGGTGGGGAAGGCGGGCTTGCGCTCCGGCACGCGCCGGACGGAGGGCTCGTACGTCTCGCGCTGCCAGCGCTCGTAGGCGTCGTCGGTCATGGGGTTAGTGTACAAGGTGCAGGGAAGAGGGATGGTGTTAGGATAGCGCGACATCGTAGAAGAGGTGTTAGGCGTGGCGGATTTGCTTGGGGAACTGGTGCGGACCATTGAAACGCTTAGAGAACGGATGGGCAGGTACAACCTCGAACTAAGCAAGAACGAGTTCCGCACTCGGGTAGTACTAATAGACCCGATGTTGAAGGCGCTGGGCTGGGACGCAACTGACCCATCGCTGGTAACAGTGGAGTATGAGGTGCCCCCAGGCCGTGCCGACTATGGGCTTAGGAGGGGTCTGGACAACCCGCCAGTCGTTCTAATCGAGGCGAAAAAACTCAACGAGCCATTGGATCCCCACGTAGGACAGCTGCTGAATTACGCCTTGGTAAGGGGAGTTCGCTATGGTTGCCTTACCGACGGGAACATTTGGGAAGTCTACGATGTATTCCAGCAAGTCCCGTTGGAGGAGAGGAAGATACTCCGGGTTACCATTGCCGACGCCGAACCTGGAAAAGTAGCGTTAGCCATGCTTGGCCTGTGGCAACGCAGCTTGGAGGACGGCAGCTATGAGTATGCAGCCGAGCCGTTGATTGAAACCGAGACTCACGTTGCACCTGACCCAGTTCCTTACATTGAAGTGGCACCGGAGCCTCGGCCAATGCCTGTACAGAGTGTTGCGCAGGCTTCTGCTCCGAGCGGGGGAGCGTGGACTCCTCTGACTGGGGATTTTGAAACCACCAATAGACCTGCGCCCGCTGTGATACGGCTTCCCAGTGGTGAAGAGCGAGATATCAGGAGTTGGCGTGGTATCGTAATCGAGTCCGTAAGATGGCTGCACAAAGAAGGCGTGCTCACGCATGAGGAATGCCAGTTCAGAAGCGGGCATAAACGTTATCTCTATAACACAGACGGAATACATCCGAATGGTGGAGCGTTCCATACTCCGATACCGGTAGGTGACACAGGCATCATTGTGGAGGGTAACATCAGCTCCACCTTAAGTGTCCGGAGCGTTCGACGTCTGCTGGAGCATCTTGGCAAAGACCCATCGCAGGTGTATCTGAACCTGCCTTAGTGCTCTCGTATGCGCCCCATGCGCTAGAATCGCGGCGGGATGGCCAACGAACGCATCGTCTCTGGAGCAGCGCGCGAGGAAGACCGGGGTTCGGAGGGCGGACTGCGCCCACGCCGCCTCGCCGAGTACATCGGCCAGGAGCGCGTGAAGGAGACGCTCATCATCTCCATGGACGCCGCCCTGCAGCGCGGTGAGCCGCTCGACCACGTACTGCTCTACGGCCCGCCCGGCCTCGGCAAGACGACGCTCGCCTCCATCATCGCCGCTGAGATGGGCGCGAACCTGCGCACGACGGCGGGACCGGCAATCGAGCGCCCCGGCGACATGGCATCGCTCCTCACCCAGCTCAAGGCCGGCGATGTGCTGTTCATCGACGAGATTCACCGGCTGAGCAAGATCGTGGAGGAGATCCTCTACCCCGCGATGGAGGACTACTCGCTCTCATGGGTGATGGGGAAGGGACTGCAGGCGCAGAGCATCAACCTGAAGGTGGAGCCGTTCACGCTCGTCGGTGCAACGACGCGTTACTCGATGCTGAGTGCGCCGCTGCGCGACCGGTTCGGCTCGGTGTACCGCCTCGATTTCTACGACGAGGCCGCGATGCAGGCCATCGTTCGGCGCTCCACGCGCATATTTGACTTGGAGACAGACGAGGGCGGCGTGGAAGAGATCGCCAAGCGCGCGCGGGGGACGCCCCGCGTGGCGAACCGGCTGCTGCGCCGGGTGCGCGACTTCGCGCAGGTGCGCGCCGACGGCCGTGTCACGCGCGACGTTGCATCGCAGGCACTCGGGCTGATGGAGGTGGACGCGATCGGCCTCGACGAGGTGGACCATCGCCTCGTGCGGATGATCGCGGAGAAGTACGGCGGTGGCCCGGTGGGGCTGGACACACTCGCGGCATCAACAGGCGAGGAAGCCGACACCATCATGGACGTGTACGAGCCGTACCTGATGCAGCTGGGCTTCCTGAATCGCACGCCACGCGGACGGATGCTTACGCGCGCGGCCTATGAGCACCTGGGCCTCACGCCCCCGTCCCGTTTAGCGGTCGGTCAGCCCCAGTTGTGGGACAGTACGGGGCAGTGAACATGTGCAGGAGGGAGACGCGATGCTGACCGCGCAGGATAACGAACTGCTGACACGCGTAGGGCCCGGCACACCCGGCGGTGAGCTGATGCGCCGCTACTGGCATCCCATCCTGGCGACCCAGCGGTTGGACGAGAATCCGGTCCGCAAGGTGAAGATTCTCGGCGAGGAGCTTGCGCTCTACCGCGACCGCTCCGGAACGCTGGGTCTCTTGGGGCTGCGCTGTCCCCACCGGCTGATGAGCCTGGAGTACGGGATCCCGGAGGAGCATGGGCTGCGTTGCGGCTACCACGGGTGGATGTTCGACGAGGAAGGCCGATGCATCGAGACGCCACTGGAGCCCCCGGACAGCACGTTCAGGGAGAAGGTGGAAGCGCTGCATTACCCTGTGCAGGAGATGGGCGGGCTCGTCTGGGCGTACCTCGGCCCTACACCCGCGCCGCTGCTTCCGCGCTGGGACCTCTTCGTGCGCCCGGGCGGCTTCCGTCAGATCGTCGCTCACCACCTGCCGTGCAACTGGCTGCAGGTGATGGAGAACCGTGGCGACCTCGGACACGCGACCTACCTGCACGGACGGCTCGCGCAGTATGCGCTCGAACGCCAGGGCAGGCTCACCGACGATAGCCGCGCGCGCTACAACGCAACGATGCGCCAGCAGCAGGACAGGTTGGACCGGGGCGTCTACACGAAGTACCAGCCCGTTTGGAACCAGTTCGGGTTCTCGAAAGGCAACCTGGAATCGGACAAGAGCGAGGACTCTCCGTCATGGAACATAGGCGCGAACTCTTTCCTCTTCCCCTACACCCTCACGTTCGCGCCGTACCAACCGGGGACCATACGCAAGTCGTACCAGATCGGCGTGCCGCTGGACGACACGAGCACCTGGCACTTCCAGTACTTCTACTACGACTTCCCACCCGGCGTGGACGTGCCGGAGCAGGACGGCGTGCCCTTCGCCGAGGTGCCGCTGGACTACGAGAGCGGTGAGCCGATACTGGACAACGTGCTCTCCCAGGACATGATCGCGTGGTGGTCGCAGGGCGAGATAGCGGACAGGACGCAGGAGCACCTCGGCGTCTCGGATGCGTGTGTCATCGCGTACCGGAACCTGCTGAAGGAGCAGATAAAGGTTGTACAGGACGGGGGCGAGCCGATGAACGTCTTCCGCGACCCGTCCACGATCGAGCGCCCTGAGAGGGTTCTTGAGCAGGACAGCGAGACGGCGGCCAAGGTGCTTGCCAGCAGGGGGGCACGAGGGACGATCTACTACCGCGCCAACTTCCACAAGGTATCCAAGGGCGGCTGGCTCTATATCGACGACGACGTAGACCGGTACTGCCCGGACCGTGACACCATCGTGCAGCTCTACCGGGAGACAGAGGAGCTCCAAGCGCGGCAGGCGCAAGGGGCCTGACGACCGACGCCGTGGACTCGACAGCCCCGTGAATCCCCACCGCCCTAACGCGTTGCCCGCCGTGCTGCTGTGCATGGCGCTCGCGCTGGCGAATCTCTCCTGCGCGGCCGACCCCACGCAGACGCCCACTTCCGTTCCTACGGCGACACCTACCGCGACTCCTACTCTGACGCCAACCCCGACGCCAACGCCCATCCCAACTTCGATTCCAACTTCTGCTCCGACACCTATATCCACGCCGACACCTACCCCGGCGCCTACATCGACACCAACGTCGACGCCTACCCCCGTGCCAACCGCAACGCCGTCCGGCTACCCGCAGGCGGAGGTGACGGTCGAAGGGTTCACTTTCGGGGTGGACGTGGCGGACACGTATGAGCGGCGCGGGCTGGGGCTTGGCGGACGCGATAGGCTGGCGCGGGAGCGCGGCATGTGGTTCGACATGGGCGGCACGGGGAATGCGACGTTCTGGATGCGGGGCATGCGCTTCCCGATAGACATCGTGTGGATATCGGACGACCTTGTCGTGACCGGCGTGGCGGAGAGGTTGCCGTTCCCCGAGCCGGGGACGCCGGACTCGTCGCTGCCGCGCTACTCCTCCGGCGTTCCTATCCGGTACGTGCTGGAGATTAACGCCGGGCTAGCCGAGGAGCTTGGCATCGGGGAAGGGTCGGCCGTCATCTTCGTCCCGCAGCCATGAATCGGCGCGATGAAGTATCCTCGCCCGGCTGAGGAGGTTCTCATGATTTACGAGATGCGCACCTACTATTCGATGCCGGGCAAGCTGCGCGCGGTCGTGCAGCGGTTCGCGGATGTGACCCACGAACTATTCCTGAAATACGGGTTCCGCCCAGTGGGGTACTGGACGGAGTCGGTGGGCGACAACACGAAGTTCCACTACATGCTGGCATGGGAGGACGACGCGGAGCGCCGCGCGAAGTGGGCCGAGTTCCGCGAGGACCCGGAGCGCATCCGTGCGTTCGCGGAGTCGGAGAAGGATGGCCTTATCGTCGAAAGGATCGAGAACTCGATCTGGGAGGCAACGTCGTTCTCCCCGCAGCCATAGTTCCAGCGTCTGATTCGTGCGAGGACACGGAGCGTTACAATATGGAACTGCACTGGCCCGGTGCCCCGTGGTGCAGTGGTAGCACAGCAGACTTTGGATCTGTTGACCCTGGTTCGAATCCAGGCGGGGCAGCCAGACCGGAGCCTGCTGGTAGCAAGGAAGGGATGATTTGAAAGACGGTCCAACAGGAACGGGCGACACCTGCGTCCAGTTCGTGTTCTTCAAGGTGGATGGGTCGTGGCGGCGGCAGCCCGCCGAAGCCAGGACTCGCCACAAGGAAGAGTTCGTGACGACCCTTCGGGCGACGCAAGCCGAAGTACCGGCCCATGCGTACAGCACGCTTGGACTGCGCGCTGACACCGACTTCATGCTGTGGCGGACGTCCACAGGACTCGAGTGCCTCGAAGAGACGCTTGGAGCGCTGCTGTCGACTGAGTTGGGCGGATTCCTGGAGGTCAGCCATTCGTACTTCGGTCTGCTTCGACGGTCAACCTACAGGCAGGCGCGCACAGACCAGGACCACGCGGAGCAGTCGCAGGAGAAGGGCAAGTACTTCGTGCTCTACCCCTTCACCAAGACCATCGATTGGTACCTCATCTCCCGCGAGGCGAGGCAGGGGATGATGAACGAGCACATCCGGGTGGGGCGCACGCACCCTGACATCAGCCAGATACTGCTCTACTCGACCGGGCTGGGCGATCAGGAGTTCATCGTGGGTTACGAGACCGACTCGCTCGCCGAGTTCCAGGACCTCGTCATCGAGCTCCGCTCCACTGAGGCGAGGCGTCACACCCTGCGCGACACTCCCATCTTCACGTGCGTGAAGAGAGACCCTGAAGGTATCCTGAACATGCTCGGATAGCCGGGCGAATCTTCGATGAACACCCCTGCGATACAGATCGAGCGCGAACCTGCGCTGCTGAAGGCCGCCCGGATGGAGAAGGCGGGAGGCACGCCTCAGTGGTTCATGCGGCAGGCAGGCAGGATACTGCCCGAATACCGGAAGGTGCGCGGGAAGCACAGCCTGCTGGACATCTGCCGTAACCCGGAACTCGCTGCCGCCGTAACGATGCAACCCGTCGAGCGCTTCGACGTGGACGCCGCCATCATCTTTGCCGACATCGTCACACCGCTGGTGGGAATCGGTATCGACGTGCAACTGGTCGAGAAGGTCGGGCCAGTCATCGACCCGCCGATCCGCTCCGAGAGCGACCTCGAACGCCTGCGGCCACTCGACCCCGAACAGGACGTGCCGTACATGTTGGAGGCGCTCAGACTCGTGAGGAACGAGTTGCCGGAGGCGAAGGCGCTCATCGGTTTCGCCGGCGCTCCGTTTACGCTCGCCACCTACCTCATCGAGGGCGGACCGTCCCGCAACTACGCCACGACCAAGGCGATGATGTACGGCCAGCCGGACCTGTGGCACGGCCTGATGAGCAGGCTGAGCGACATGATCGTCGCGTACCTGCGCGCCCAGGCGGGCGCAGGGGCGCAGATGCTGCAGTTGTTCGACAGCTGGGTTGGCTGGCTGAGCCCACAGGACTATCGCCGGTACGTCTTCCCGTACACCCGTGAGATCATCAGCGCCGTCAAGGCAACCGGCGTTCCTGCCATCCATTTTGCGACTGGCTCCGGCGGTCTCAACGAAGTCATCAGGGACAGTGGAGCCGATGTGATCGGCCTGGACTGGCGCGTTCCGCTGGACGAGGCGTGGGCTTCGCTGGGGGATGTTGCCGTGCAGGGGAATCTCGATCCCGCCGTCCTGCTCGGGCCGCCCGACGTGGTGCGCGAGCAGACCCTCGACGTACTGAAACGCGCCGGAGGACGCTCCGGCCACATCTTCAACCTGGGCCACGGCTTCCTGCCCCAGACCCCGATCGACAACATCATGCACATGATCGATTGCGTTCGGGAATGGGACGCCTCGCATGCCGCCTGACCATGACACCCCCGACGAGAATCGCCTGTCGGTAGTCATCGTGGGTGGCGGCATCACCGGCCTCGCCACCGCGTGGTACCTCGAAAAGGCATGCCGGGAGAGCGGGACCGATCTCTCTGCTGTCCTGGTTGAGCGTGAGGGAGTCCTCGGCGGCAAGATCAGCACGCTGAACGAGGACGGCTTCATCGTGGAGGGCGGACCGGACGGATTCCTCACGAGGAAGCCGTGGGCGCTCGAACTGGCGAACGAACTCGGCATCGGGGATGGCGTCGTCTACATGCAGGCGACCGGCGCGTTGCTTCGCCGCAACGGGAAGTTGCACCGCATCCCTCCGGGCCTGATGGGGCCTGCGCCTGCCAGCCGGAAGGACGTATGGAGTGCGTCGTTCCTGTCGTGGCGTGGCAAGCTGCGCGCCAGCATCGAGCCGCTGGTGCGCAGGCGGAGGGCCAAAGGGCGTGAGTCGCTGGGCGGGTTTCTGCGGAGGCGCTTGGGCGCAGAGTTCACCGACACACTGCTGGAGCCGCTCACCGCCGGGATATACGGGAGCGATTCCTACGAAATGAGCCTGGATGCGCTCTTCCCGATGCTGGAAGAGTGGGAGCAGCGCTACGGCAGCATTGTCCGCGGAATGAGCGAGGCGAGAAGGGCGGCGCGCGGTACCGAACAGCCCCCGAGCGCGTTCTTCTCGCTCAAAGGCGGAACCCAGCGGCTAGTGCAGGCGATAGCGGACAATCTCGGAAGAACGGAGGTCGTCAGCGGACGTGCAGCGATCGCGGTCGACCGCATCGGAGATGCGGCCCCTCGGTACCGCGTAACGCTGGACGACGAGAGTTCGTTCGAGGCGGACGCGGTAGTGCTCGCGACGCCTGCTCAAGGGGCGGGGAGCCTCGTCGGGTCGTTCGCACCAAGGCTGACCGGGCTGCTGGAGCGGATGCGGAGCGCGCCAGCGGTCAGCGTGTACCTGGCGTTCCGTCGCGAGGATGTGGCCCACGCGCTGGACGGCTCCGGCTTCCTGTCGCCGCGCTCCGAGGCGGGTCCGGTTGCGGGTTGCACGTGGATGTCGTCGAAGTGGCCGGGCCGAAGTCCGCAGGACTACGTACTGCTGCGCGCATTCATGCGGACCGAGGATGATGCCTCCGCCGGTGAGAGGGATGCCGAACTGGTCGAGGCTGCAACCGAGGCACTGCGTCCGCTCCTCGGCATAGGCGGCCCGCCGGAACGAACCTGGGTGCATCGATGGGCGGACGGGCTGCCGCAGTACAAGATTGACCATACCGAATGGCTGGAAATCGTTGACCGAGAGCTCGATGCGCATCCCGGTCTCTTCCTGTGCGGTGCGTCCTACCGTGGGGTCGGCGTCCCCGACTGCATCCGGCAAGGGCGCGGTGCCGCGGAGCGCGTCCATGCGTTCGCGCGTCGAGGCGCAGCGCAGACCACGAGCGTCTAGCGCGAGGACGGAGAGAAGGAGTGTCAGGGTTGAAAGGCGTTCTGCTGATGGCGTATGGGACGCCGGAGCACCTGAGCGACGTTGAGCCATACTACCGCGACATACTCGGTGGGCGGGAACCCAGCCCGGAAGCGGTGACCACGCTCGTGGAGCGGTACCGCGCGGTGGGCGGCAGGACGCCGTTGCTGGAGATTACCCGGAGTGTCGCGGACCTGTTGGAGCGGCGCCTGAACCGCGATGCCAGAGACGCCTCATGGCGCGTGTACGTCGGCATGAAGCACTGGCACCCGTACATCGCGGAGAGTGTCGAGCGGATCCTGGCCGACGAGGTAGACGAACTCGTTGCGCTGCCACTGGCGCCGCACTACTCCAGGATGAGCATCGCTGGATACCGTGAGGCCGTGGCGTGCAGCATGGCGCAAGCGTCGTCGCCTCCGCCGATGCAGTTCGTCGAGAGCTGGCATGCGAATCCCCTGTTCGTGGCGCTCGTCGCGCGGCGCATCACGGACGCGATTGCCTGGTTCGACGCTGGCCCTTCGGACGTGGAAGTGCTGTTTTCTGCGCACAGCCTGCCCGCGCGGATAATCGATGAGGGTGACCCATACCCACAGGAGTTGACGGATAGCGCCATGGCGGTAGCAGCGGCTGCGGGACTTACATCCTGGCGCTTCGCCTACCAGAGCGCCGCGAAGACCGGCACGCCGTGGCTGGGGCCGGACATCCTAGAGAGCATCGAGCAGGTCGCGCGCGAGGGCGGGAAGAACGTGCTGGTCGTTCCGTTCGGCTTCGTCTGTGACCACTTGGAGATACTGTTCGACATCGACATCGCCGCGACGCAGGCGGCAAATCGCGTCGGTGTGCGGCTGGCACGCATCGAAATGCCGAACGACTCGCCGGACTTCGTCGAGGCGCTGTTCGACCTCGTCACCACCGGCACAGGCGCGCGGGTCGTCGGTTTGAGCGGCTGACCCGCGTTAGAACCGGTAGAAACTCCGCGGGTTATGCGAGAGGATCTTCTCCTTGAGCTGCGGCTCTACGTCCTCGCGCGCATTGAGTTCATCTACGATGGAGTAGTTCGCCGAAGGGTCGGTGTGGCCCCAGTCAGAGCCGATGAGGAGCTGGTCCTCCGGGATGCACTGCGCGAGGTAGGAGATGTCCTCGTCCGCCTCGCACGCCACGAACAGCCGGTAGTCCTTCAGCACTCCGCCTTCCCAACGGTCGCTGCCGTCGCGCACGCGATGCTTCAGGTAGTGCAGCAGGTACGGCACCCAGGACGCGCTCGTCTCGACGAATCCGATGCGCAGATCCGGGAACCGCTCCGGCACGCGGTGGGAGACGAGGTCATGGAAACCGATGAGGGGCAGCAGGCGCTGCTGGGGGAACGACTGCACGATCGTCGTGTCGAACGCTTCGGTGATCGCGGGGTTGCCCGCGCCGGTGTGGATGCAGATAGGCAGGCCGAGCCGCTGCGCCTCGTCGTAAACCGGGAAGAAGTAGGGGTCGCAGAGCGAGCGGCTGCCTTCCATGCCGCGGAAGAGGACGCCGACCGCGCCGTTCGCGACGCCGTAGTGCATCTCCTCGATGGCCCGGTCGATGGACTGAAGAGGCGGAACGAGTATCCAGCGCAGGCGGTCGTTGGACCTGGACCAGACGTCGGCCATGAAGCGGTTGTAGGCGCGACATAGCCCGAGCTCCAGTTGCGGGTCGCCGGTGAGATAGACGATGAAGAGCGTGGGGTAGATGACCTGCACGTCCACGCCCATCTCATCAGCTGCATACAGCCGGTAGGACAGGTCCTGCAGCGACTTGCCGCCCCAGAACTTGCCGGCAAGGACTTCGGCATCCGCAGGCGGCGCCTGGGCGTTGTGCCCTCCCGGTCCGGCGGGCTGTGGGATCAGCCGCCGCCCGATGACCCACCGGTTGCGCGGGACCCCCGAGGACGGCTCCATGGTGCCGACGAGCACCGGTTTCAGGTGTGCCAGGTCCTCGTCGAAGAACTCCCAGACCGCCTCGGACTCGACCACGTGGGTATCGGCGTCAATCACGGTTGCCATCACGCACCCCGCTCACTTGTTCAGGTTTGCTGCGTACGCGCGCAACTATAGCCGAGAACCGCATGAGAGGTATTTCGCGGTCGGCGCACGACCGATGAGGGGCCTCAGAACGGGATGATAGCCGCGCCGGTCGCTATCTCGGCCATCAGCGCCACGCCGAACAAGAGGCTCGCGGCGCCTGCTACGCCAGCGATCGCCTGCTGCCACTGCCTTGCGCGCGTCGTGAGTGCGAACGGCACACCCAGGGCGATGGTGATGAGAGCCATGGAAGCGATGGTCCCGACGCCGAACACCACCAAGTAGCCCAGTCCCACCCAGAACACTTCTATCTGCGGCAGGAGCACCAGCATCACTGCCGCGCTCCCGGCGAGACCGTGCACGATGCCGACCCCAAACGACTTGAGGCGGAACTGTGGACGGAGGATCTCGTGGAGTCCGTTCCCGTTGCCGGGTTCGCTGCCCTCGTGGTGCGTCGCATGAACGTGCACGTGAGCATGGCCTTCGTGCTGGTGCGAATGCGCGTGCAACGTGCCCCGGCGGAGGTTGTAAAAGACCTGGGCTCCGAGGAAGACCAGCATGATTCCTACGCCGAACTCCAGCACGGGCGCGACGTCCTCGTAGCGGTCGAGCAGGGCCTCCTTCACCAGCAGGATGACGATGCCGAGGATGAGCAGCGGAGTCGTGTGTCCGAGCCCCCACGATGCGCCGACCCATAGCCCGCGCCATACGTTGCCATGCTCCGTCGCGAAGGTCGCGACGGCCACGACGTGGTCGGCGTCGGTGGCGTGCTTCAGTCCCAGCAGCATCCCGATGGCCAGGATGGCCCATATGCCGGAAGTGGCTTCTATCACTGCTGGCTTCCCATTCCGGCGCCGCGGTCAAGCGCAGGTGACATAGAGTGTTCGTGGTGTTGGGTCTGGGCGTGCGTGTGGCCGCTGTGCGAGTGCTCCTCATCCTGCCGGCAATCCTGGCAGAGCCCGCTCATCGTGAGGTGCTCCAGGTGCAGTTCGAAACCGGTGTCGCGCAGAAGAGCCTCACGCAGTTCGTCGAGGTGTGTCGTTGAGGCATGTATGGCCCTGTCGCAGTGTTCGCACACCATATGGCCGTGCCGCTTGCCCGGAGCAGAGTACTCGTAATGGTTCACACCGCCGATGGAGACTTCGTTCAACAGGTGCAGGCGGCTGAGCAGTCCTGCGGTGCGGTAGACGGTCGCGAGGTCCATCTGGGGATGCTTCTCGCGCACCCTCGCCGCGACCTGGTCGACGGCGACGTGCCCACCCATCTCGCGGATGGCGTCCAGCACGGCGACACGCTGGATGGTGACGCGGTGCCCTGTGGCACGTAGCGATTGGGCGGTATCGTTCGGGTTTTGCATCGAATAGCTCTTGCGAAGATTCGCAGGAAGATTATCACTTATTAGACGGCCAATCAAAACTGCCTAACTTCAACAGCGAAATCGCTCCCAACGCTTGGCATTGACAGTACCCGCCTGTTATCGTTCGCTCCGTGTCTGCGAGCCCACTCGCAGCGCGGGAGGAAAGACATGCGTTTGACGCGACTCTTCGCCCTTACACTGGCGCTGCTCATGGCGGCGCTCCTGGCTGTCGCCTGTGGAGGCGACGAAGAGCCTGATCCCACAGCTACACCTACACCTGTGCCTGCGGTTACGCCTACGCCGACGGCCATGGACGCCATGGAACCGGAGGAACCAGCGGCCACACCGACGCCGCTCCCACCGGGTGTCACCCCGCCGCCACCCACTCCAACCCCGACGTCACCCCCACCCCCGACGGCGACGCCCATCCCCGGCTTCGACCCGGAGGAGCATTTCAAGAATAAGCGCATCTCCATCAACGTCGGCTTCTCGCCGGGCGGCGGCTACGACACGTTCGGACGAGTGGTGGCGAAGTTCCTGCCCAGGCACCTGCCCGGTAACCCGCGCATCCTCGTCAGGAATCTGACCGGCGGCGGGGGAGAGCGGATATTCCGGCCGACGCTGGTCGACATCGAGCCTGAGGGTTATGCCGCTGCCGTCGTGCACCCGCGCTTCTTCAAGCGCGAACTGGTTGGCATAGACGTGCCCGACTTTGACATGAATGAAATCAGAATCATCGGCACGGCCTCAGCAGTATCGACGGTGAGCGCGCAGTTCGCCTTCCGAGACTTGGGCACGACGTGGGATGAGGCCGTGGCGAATGCCGGCGGCGAACTCAAGGTTGGCGCAACCGAGCCGGGCGACAGCGGAGGACTTGCCACGACGTTCATCGAGCTGGTCGGCGGCCCCATCAAGAACATCTACGGCTACCCCGGCTCCTCCGACATCGCCGCGGCGTTCGACCGGCGTGAGATCGACATCACCACCAGAGGATCTGAGGCCACGGCGAAGAGCCTCTTCCCCGAGTGGGTAGAGCAGCAGCAGATCGTGCCGCTCTTCTACTGGGGCGCTGACCCGTCTACCGACCAGGCGTTTACGAACTACGTTGTGAACGATCTCGGGGCCGAGCTACCGCCGCACGTGTTCGACATCATCGACCTGACGGAGGAGCAGAAGACGCTGTTCAGCGTCACCGAGACGATCAACGACAAGATGTCACGGCTGTTCATCATGCACCCGGACACGCCGGACCACATCTACCAGGTCTGGGTGGACGCATTCCGCGCTACGGCGCATGACCCCGAGTTCCTGGAAGCGATGTCCCTCCTCAACCGTGAGGTTGGTTATGCAGGACCTGACGAGATCGTGCAGGTGCTGCAGGAGGGCCTGATCGCGCTGGAGGACCCGGTGCTCCGTGAGGGCTTCATCACACTCGCAGGCGGTGTGGACTAGCCCGACGGCGGAAGTCACGGCTGACACGAAGGAGCCCTCCCGATTTCGGGAGGGCTCCTCGCTATAGGCCTGCGTTAGCGGGGGGCTACGCCAGCGACGCCTCGACGCTGAGCTCGACGTTGCCAGCCATCGCGGTTGAGATGGGACAGCCGTTCTTGGCGTCCTCTGCGGCCTGTTGGAAGTCGGCCTCGCTCATGTCAGGCACTTCGCCTACGACTTTGAGCGCGCTGGACGCGACCTTCGCGCCGCCCTCGAACAGCTCGAACGTGACCGTGGCGTCCGCTTCCAGCCGGGTCGCGACCTTGCGGTCGGCTCCGAGGCGGGCGGAGAGCGCCATGCAGAAGCAACTCGCGTGGGCTGCGGCGACCAGCTCCTCGGGGCTGGTGCTGGGGCCTGCGGCCTCGTCGCTGCGCGCCTTCCATGAGACGGGAAGCTCGTTGTACGCGCCGGACGACGACGCGGTGACCGTGCCGGTGCCGGAGAACAGGTCGCCGCTCCAAACGGCGTGCGCAGATCGGGTGATTGCCATAACTCCTCCTTGGGGGTATTCCGAAGATAAGGCCGCTCGTCGAGCGGCCCACATCAATTATCGGCGGGAGGATACCGATGGGTCAACGCGCTGCTGTCCGATTCACCCTCACCGAGGGCTGAAGCGCGTTGCCCACTACTTCTACGGAGAGGGAACGAGGCCCTTGGAGTCAGGCCTTGAGCGCTTCCAGGTGCTCCTTGCGGAGCTTGGCGACCTTCGGCGCGATGATGACCTGGCAGTAGCCCGCCCACGGATTGTTGCGGAAGTACTGCTGGTGGTAGTCCTCGGCGTCGTAGAAGACGTCGAGCGGCTGCAACTCGGTGACGATGGGGTCGCGCCAGACGCGGCGCTCCGTGAAGTCGGCGATGATCTCTTCTGCGATCCGGCGCTGCTCGTCATCGTGGTAGTAGATGGCGGAGCGGTACTGCGTGCCGGTGTCCGGCCCCTGGCGGTTGAGCGTCGTCGGGTCGTGCATCGTGAAGAAGAGTTCGACCAGCTGGCGGTACGAGACGATGTCCGGGTCGTAGGTGAGCTGTACGGCCTCGGCGTGGCCGGTGTTGCCGGAGCAGACCGCGTAGTAGGTAGGGTCAACGGTCGTGCCGCCGGTGTAGCCGTTGACGACCTTCTCGACGCCGCGCACCTGTTCGTACACGGCCTCCAGGCACCAGAAGCAGCCTCCGGCCAGCGTGGCCATCTCGGTCGTCATACCGGGAACCTCCTACTTACCGTTGCTTCTGGCGCATTACTGCCATCAGGTACACAGAGCCTCCGCCACCGTAGCCTTCCAGCGCCGCCAGCTCGTAGCCGTTCGCGTCCATCTGGTTCAGCCACTCGGCGAGCTTCGGCGCCTTGTCGCGCTCTATCTCGTAGGTGACGTACTCGTCGCCTACCGCACCGCCCTGACCCTTCGGGGGGTTGTCCTGTTTCGTCAGGGCGCGGTAGTCCACCTGTTTGCTCCTGGATTCCCGCTTTCGCGGGAATGACGGGTGAGGTGCGGGAATGTCGAGGGCTGCTGTGAACGACGGGACTGCTACGCGGGCACCGGCGCGCGGCTGCGGAGCGTGCGGCCCGGGTATGCTCCGGTGTGCTCGCCATCCTCCAGCAGCACCTCTCCGTTAACTATAGTGTAGTCCACGCCGTTCGCCTTCTGGCGCAGGCGCATCAGCCCACCGGGGAGGTCGTTCACCTCGTCCGGCTCTTCCGCGCCGACGGTGTCCGGGTCGAACACCACTACGTCGGCGGCGAATCCGGGGCGCAGCAGGCCGCGGTCGTGCAGTCCGAAGAGCGAAGCCTGCATGAAGCTGAGCTTCCGCACCGCTTCCTCCAGCGAGAGCGCGCCCTCCTCGCGTACCCACTTGCCGAGGACGACCGTGCTGTAGCCGTAACCTGCCTCGAAAACGACGTGCGCGCCTGCGTCCGAGAGGCCGATGACGGTGTAGGGGCTGGCGATGAGCTGACCCATCACGCCGCCGTCCGCGCCGGCCTGGCTGTTCTGCATGCCGGTCCCGAGGTCCTCGTCCAGCACGAGGTCGAGGAAACCGTCGATGACATCCTTGCCCTGGGCTTCGGCCATCTCCGCGATGCTCATGCCCTTGTATGCGCTGTTGCGCTCCTTGAGCGTGCGGGTGATGAATATTCGCTCCCACGTGACGGGCAGCGCGCCGGATGGCAGGCCCTTGCCGTCCACGGCCTCAGCGCGGAGTTTGTCGCGCACCGCAGGGTCGCGGAAGGCGGCGGCCTTCTCCTCGACAGAACCGAGCATCACGTCGCGCCAGGTGGGCATCCGGTCGAATATCTGGGCGTTGCGCATGGTGAAGCGCTGCGCCTGGGGGCGCGGGTTGATGACGGGGTACACCTGCTTCCCTTCGGCGATGCCGCGCTCGACGATGTCGAGGTGGCGCTTCCACCGGTCAGGCTCGCTGGGGTGGTGGACGATCTGGTTGTAGACGACGGGGCGCTGCGCGTACTCGCCGAGTTTCGTGGCGAAGCCGTCGCGTATCTCCAGCGGGTACGCCGCGCCGCACTGCACGACGCCAGCGCCCACATCGCGGAGCGCAGTGGCGAGCTCGTACAACTCCTCGACGGGAGGCACGATGCCGGGGATGGGGCGTCCGAGCAGGTCCATGTGGCCGCTGTTGCGGTTGAACGAGAGACCGAGTGCGCCCTGCCGGATGGAATCGCGGATGAGTTGCTTCATCTCTTCCATCTCGGCGGGTGTGGCCTCGGCGCGCTGGAACGACTCGTCGCCCATGACCCAGCGGCGAATCGCGGAGTGGCCTACGAGCGAGCCCGCGTTGACGCCAAGGCGCTGGTCGAGGAAGTCGAGGTAGCCGCCGAACGTTGTCCACTCCCACGGGATGCCTTCCTGGAGGCTCTCCATGGGGATCGCCTCGACGCGTGAGAGCATCATCGCGAGGGCGTCGTGGTCCTCCGGCTTCACCGGTGCGAGCGTCAGTGAGCAGTTGCCGAAGATGACGCTCGTGACGCCGTGCTGCGGAGAGAAGGTGCAGAGCGGGTCCCACGTGGCCTGCGCGTCGAAGTGGCAGTGGTTGTCGATGAACCCGGGCGCGACGACGCGTCCTTCGGCGTCGATGGTGCGCTGCGCCGGACCGGAGAGGCGGCCCACGTCGGCGACGCGTCCGTCCACGATGCCGACGTCGGCGATGAACGAGGGCATGCCCGATCCGTCAGCGACTCTTCCGTTCTTGATCAGCAGGTCGTACATGGCGCGCTCCCAGCCGTTCGTTTCCTGCGAGGCTACCCCGATACGAGTCGCAGGGCAAGGGCAGGGCAAGCGCCAGCAGTCACTCCCTGCCTTGCGTTCTCAGCAAGTGGCTCCATCCGGCCCCATTTGGCCCCATTCACTCGTGAGACCGAGGGCTGCGCGGGGCCGGTTTGAGGCTGAAACGGGGCCGATTCGGGGCCGGATGAGCGAGGTTTGGGGCCATTTGGAGCCACCCCTTGAGCGGCCAGCCTGGGGCTTGCCGCAGGCGCCCGTTCCTTGCAGAACCATCGTAGAGACTCAGCGGCATCCGGGTAAGGGGCAGGTGTCACGACACCGGGGAGTCAGTGGCGATGAACCACCCCCCTGCGTATCATGCGGCCTATGTTGTCAGCGGCTGAGAACGAACGGCTCACGCGGGTAGGGCCGGGCACGCCGATGGGCGCACTGATGCGCCGTTACTGGCAGCCCATCGCCGTCACCTCCGAGTTGAACGCCAGGCCCACGAAGCCCGTGCGCATCCTCGGCGAGGACCTCGTCCTCTACCGCGACCGCTCCGGCGAGTACGGGCTGATCGACCGGTACTGCGCCCATCGCCGCGTCGACCTCTCCTACGGCATACCGGAGCAGCATGGCCTGCGGTGCATGTACCACGGCTGGATGTTCGACGCGGACGGGCAGTGCATCGAGCAGCCGTTCGAGGAGACCGTCCACCCGGACGGCAGGTTCAAGGAGAAGGTGCGCGTCGCAGCCTATCCGGTGCAGGAGCTGGGCGGGTTGCTGTGGGCGTACATGGGGCCCGCTCCCGTGCCGTTGCTGCCGCGTTGGGATCTGCTGGTGTGGGACAACGTGCTGCGTGACATCGGCGTCGTGGTGCTGCCGTGCAACTGGCTCCAGTGCGTGGAGAACGCGGTCGACCCCGTCCATACCGAATGGCTGCACGTCAACCTGACGAGCGCGGTCCTGGAGCGCGAGGGTTCGATAGCCGACCGCAACGAGATGCCGCGGCGCCCGCACCGGAAGATCGGGTTGGACCGATACGAGAACGGCGTCATCAAGAGACGTGTCGTCGAGGGCACGACCGAGCAGGACCGCGAGTGGACGGTCGGCCACCCCATCATCTTTCCAACGTGGGTGAGCATCATCAACGGCTTCCAGATGCGCGTGCCAGTGGACGACACCCACACGTTGAACTTCTTCTACCACGTCTACGTGCCGCCGGAGGGCGTCGAACTGGAGCCGCAGGAGGAGATACCCGGCTACGACGTTCCTTATGTGGGCGAGGACGGGCGTTACCTGCAGAACTTCGTGGTCGCGCAGGATTCGTCGGCCTGGGTTACGCAGGGGCCGATAGCGGACCGGACGAGAGAGAAGCTTGGGCAGTCGGACGTCGGCGTCATCATGTACCGCAAGCTCCTGGAGGAGCAGATACGGCTCGTGGAGGACGGCGTCGACCCGATGAACACGTTCCGCGACCCTGCGGAGAACGAGACTCTTTACTCGTTCGATGAGTACCGGGCGCCGGGAGCGCGCCCCGAGAAGGGTCTGCTGCAACTCGGGGGCGCGTTCATGGCTGTACCCATGTCCGGCGAGCGCCAGCCGGAAACGGGCAGGCACGTACCCAGCCTCACGGGCAGGTACAGCCCCATCGCCTTCACGGCGGAGGAGACCTTCGCAGAGGCGAAGCGCCGGGCTATTCCGTCCGCGTAGACGCTCCATGTACCCCGGCGTATCATGCGCCCGACGTACGGAACAGGGGGCGCCATCATGCTGTCAACGGCTGAGAACGAACGGCTCACGCGCGTAGGACCGGGCACGCCGATGGGCGAGTTGATGCGGCGCTACTGGCAGCCCGTCGCGGTCACGTCGGAACTGAACAAGAGACCCACTACGCCTGTTCGTATCCTGGGGGAGGACCTCGTCCTCTACCGCGACCGCTCCGGCGAGTATGGACTGCTCGACCGCTTCTGCCCCCACCGACGTGTCGACCTCTCCTACGGCATACCGGAGGAGCACGGCCTGCGCTGCATGTATCACGGCTGGATGATGGACGAGACCGGCCAGTGCATCGAGCAGCCGTTCGAGGAGACCGTACACCCTGACGGCAGGTTCAAGGAGAAGGTGCGCGTCACCGCCTACCCCGTGGAGGTACTAGGCGGACTGCTCTGGGCGTACATGGGCCCTGCGCCCGCGCCGCTGTTGCCGCGATGGGACCTGCTCGCATGGGACAACGTGTTGCGCGACATTGGGACCACCGTTCTGCCCTGCAACTGGCTGCAGTGCATGGAGAACTCGATGGACCCCGTCCACACGGAATGGCTGCACGTCTACCAGACGAGTGCCGTGCTCGAGCGCGAGGGCACGATAGCGGACCGCAGCGAGATCGCCCGGCGCACGCATCAGAAGATCGGGTTCGACCGCTACGCGAACGGTCTCGTGAAGAAGCGCGTGGTCGAGGGGACGACTGAGGACGACCCGGAGTGGACGATCGGCCATCCCATCATCTTCCCGAACTGGCTCGGCGGCACCACCGGATTCCAGATGCGCGTGCCGATAGACGATACGACCACGTGGCACATCCTCTACAACGTCTACGTGCCGCCGGAGGGCGTCGAGCTGGAGCCACAGGAAGAGATTCCGGGCTACGACGTGCCTTATGTCGACGAGGAAGGCCGCGCTGCCGTGAACTTCGTCATCGGGCAGGACACGATGGCGTGGTGGACGCAGGGGCCCATCGCGAAGCGCCACCTGGAGAAGCTGGGGCAGTCGGACATCGGCATCATCATGTACCGCAAGCTGCTGGAAGAGCAGATGCGGCTGGTTGAGGACGGCATCGACCCGATGAATACGTTCCGCGACCCCGCGGAGAACGAGATCATCTTCACCTTCGATGAGCACCGCGCGCCCGGCGAGCGCAGGCTGAAGGGACGCCGTCAGATAGGCGGAGCGTTCCAGGCCCTGCCCATGTCCGGCGAGAAGGACCCGGACACGGGCAAGCTCGTTCGCAGCCCCACCGGCAAGTACGGGCCCATCGCGCGCACGGCAGAGGAGATCTTCGCGCGGGCTGCGGGCCGTTAGCGAGGTTGCTCCGCTTTCGGGACGCTCGCTACACTGTACGCATGACCACCGTTCGCAGGACCTACATAGCACGGAGCCACAGCGCCCTCATGCCTGTTGAGAATACATGCACGCCCCTGGGAAGCGCTTCATAGGAGTGTAGGGATTTTCTGAGGGAATAACCTAAGAGAACAATCTCTTAACCCATCCTATGAATTCCGTGCTAGTCTTGACGTTAGTATTCAGATATTCTGCTGCGATAGCTGCACCCAAGTGGCGCGGCCTCTTTCTCGTGGCAAGCCAAGCATGAATCTCCGCCCTTAGAGTTTTCCTTTCCGCTAAGCGACCCTTGTCATTGGCCTCTGAGACTTCCTTTAGAATGCAGCTGATATAGGACTTCGCAAGTCGGCGCGCTGGGTTGTCGGTTGGAATCATCGAATCGATGAATTCCTCTAATTCACCTGGGGATTGATTGTCAGGCATCATCCAAATACCGATACGAGGAAAATGGCCTATGCCGTCGGGCCTACCTTTGATTATTGTCCCCTTGCGCGCTATATTTTTCCGTATGACTATGCCATTAAGTTCCCTAATCTTGTCTCTAATGTCTACCCAGCGATTCATTTGTCCGTCACTATTGCGCTTGCAGTCAGCATCAAATACAATGCCGATTTTCTGTCGCTGAGACTTCCTGATTTGATTGTTGATATCAGCGAGCAAGTTATTGAACCCTTTCTTGTCTAAGATCCAGAAGTTCGGTTCTTGGTTTTCGATGCGTTGGTAGAGGTTAAGCACGACATGCAAATCATCTTCCCCTTCAACTAGGAGTATATTTTCAGATTCTTCTGTCTGCTGACTGGTTACCATTGCTAGCGCATTTCCGTCCCATGTTCAGATGCAACAACCAAATCTTCCTTAGGATAGTCAACGATGAAATGACCGCTGGCGTCCTTATCCAGCCGGAGGTAAACACTACTAATATCTGGATGTTCAGAAGCTGCGAGTGCAAACCCATCTATACAGTCTGCACTATGCGTAGTCGCCAGAACCTGCACGTTGTTTGCTTCTGCTTCCTGAAGCACCATACTCCAGAAGTCATGCTGAACTGAATAGTGCAGGCCATTCTCTGCCTCATCGATCAACAGAAAACCGCCCCTACTATTGATTAAACCCAAAGCAATTCCGTATAGCCGTATTGCCCCATCCCCCAGACTCTTCAGGGGGACACGGTGGTTGAAGTACTGGAGGCTTGCCTTCGCCCTACGACCACCTATAGCCCCACCAACTCTCCACGGAGATGGCCTATTCGACCTGTCTTCTCCAATCATGACTACGTCCTCTATATCCCTACCGAATATTATCTTGAGTGACTCTACCGCGAGGCCTTCTTCCTTAAGATCTGCGGCGTCATCCCATAGCTCTGCTATCATTCGGTTTGTTATGATATCTGGGCCTAGGGAGACGCACTTAATCTCAGGAACGGCCTCGGTGCTTTGGGATAGTCGGCGTATTGCCCGTGGGATATAATAGCTATTGGAACTCCTAGAACCACTTAGTGAGATGATCCATGGAGCTATTCTTTCGTTTCGCCGAAACTTAAGCCGAATGACTTGGAAAGGAGCTTCAGCCGAGAAGTCATTGGGCAATTCGTCAATCTCATCTTCTCGCAAGACAGTCGATTCAATGAGTACCCGGTCTGCAGGATTTGCAGGCCCAATTGAGCTGTGGGACTCCTGAGAAATATTGCGCCCATAGAACAGTGTGGGCCAATCAAGATTGGTTGCATTGTCCCCGTCTTCATCAATGGCTAGTGAAAACTCTTCCCGTTTCCTTAACAGGTCAAAGAGAGGAGATGTGCTACCTTGACCAGCGTATATCCGAACAGCCTCCAGAATCGTCGTCTTGCCTACGCTGTTCCTGCCAGCGATTAGCGTAACACGCCCCAAGCGGGGAATAGCGAGCGACTCAATCCCACGAAAGCCGTCTATCGTGAGGTCAGGCAGGTGAAGCGTGTTCTTCTTGTCAGCCATGAGTTCGCCTATCCCTTGGAAGGATGTGCCAATGATAGCAAGTACCAGCTGTCCGTGGTATCACCCTGGCGTTATAGTTATCACCTACGCCGGATAGACCGCCTTGCTCGGTATCTGCGGCCAGGCGGCGGGAGCGCCGGCCTTTTCGAGACGCTCCTCGATGGGGAGCGACTCGTCCCAGTCGTAGGCGATGAACCGGCGGCCGTTGACGCCGTCAGCGGCGTCGGAGGCGAGCCAGACCACCGGCACGCGCATGACGTCCGGCTGGATGAGCTTCGCCCGGTCGAAGGGCGAGTCAGGCGGGAGGAGGTTCGTGTTCACCGGCCCGCCGGGAACGAGGACGTTCGCGGTGACGCCGGTACCCTCGAGTTCGGTCGCCATCGTTGCGACGAGCGCCTCGTGTCCGGCCTTGGACGGGCCGTAGGGCGACATGTTGATGCGGATCATGGTGTCCAGGCTGGTGGTGACGCCGATGATGCGGCCCCAGCCCTGCTCCAGCATGTGGCCGACCGCTGCGCGCGCCATATGGAACGGGCCGCTGAAGTTGACCGCGATGACGCGGGCCCACGCCTCCGGCGTCACATCCCACCACGGCTCCATGAGCGTGTTGCTCATGCCGACGTTGCGCTGGTTCGTGCCGGCGTTGTTGACCAGCACGTGCAGCCCGCCGAAGTGGTCCAGCGCCGACTGCACGACGCGCTGCGCGTCGGCGTAGCTGGTCACGTCTGCCACTACGCTCAGGATCTGCTCGTCGCTGCTGGCTTCGCGGGCATCGCTTGCACTTGCCTCAAGCGTTGCGCCGTCGATGTCCATCATCACGACGTTCGCACCTGCGGATGCGAGTGAGATGGACATCTCGCGACCCATGCCTATGGGCGAACCCGCGCCCGTTACGATGATCGTCTTGCCGTTCAGCACTCCGTCTGCCATGTCGTTCTCCTTGTTCTGTCGTCCTTGGATTCACCCTCCCCAGAAGGAGGTGGTGCGTGAGGGTCATGCCCCGTGGAGCATGTTGTACACCCGCTCCGCTGTGAGCGGGAGCGAATGCACCGGTATGCCGATAGCGTCGTGCACCGCGTTCGCGATGGCGGAGGCGGTCGGCACGTTGGCGGACTCGGCTATCGCGCCTGCGTTGAACGGCCCCGGCCCCTCGCCGCTCGGGATGAGCACGGTCTCGAACGCGGGTATGTCGGCGATGTTCGGTATCTTGTAATCGGCGAGGTTGAGCGCCACAGGGCGTCCGTCCTCGATGATGTGCTCCTCCACTGTGGCCATACCCAAACCCTGTATCGCACCACCGAGTATCTGGCCGCGGTGTCCCTCCGGGTTGATGATGGTGCCCACATCGTGCGCGCTCACGAGCCTGCGCACGGTGACGTTGCCGGTCTCGGGGTCTACCGCGACTTCGGCGGCCTGTGCTGTGAACTCGGTGGTGGGCGGGTCCGGGAAGAGCGGCACCTTCTTGTAGGTGTTCACCGATACGTCGCCGCCGCTGGCGCGGCAGAGTTCGGCGGCGGCCTCTGCGAACGGGGCGTGGCCCGCGGCCTCGCGCAACTGTGCGCGCAGGGTGTTGATTGACTCCTGCACCGTTACTCCGAGCGCAAACGTCGTGCGGCTGCCGGAGACGCCGAAGTCGAACGTCAACTCGTCGGTAGGGGCGGGGAGCACATTGATGGTCTCCGGTTCGATGCCCAACTCTTCCGCGATGACCTGCTGCATCGCCGTATACGCGCCCTGGCCGGGGTCGGCGATGGGCACGTAGAGCGTCAGCGAAGCGTCCGGGTGCAGCACGAGGCGGCAGCTGGAGTCGCCGCCGATGGGGCCGCGCTCGTACAGGGAGACGCCGCGTCCGACGAAGGGAGCCCTGGGCGCGTTCCAGCCTATCGCCTCGACGGCGGCGTCGAGCGCCTCGACCGCCTTGATCGCGCCCCACTGCTCGCCGTTCGGGGACGTGTCGCCGGGGCGAAGCAGGTTCCGCCTCCGGAACTCGGCGGCGTCCATCCCCAGCTCTCCCGCGACGATGTTCAACTGCGATTCGACCGCGAAGTTGACCTGCGGCCCGCCGGGTGAGCGCATGTGACCGGAGGGGAGCGTGTTCGTGTAGACGATGTGGCTCGTCACGTCGAGCGCTGTGAACCTGTAGCAACTGCCGGCCTGCTCCAGTCCGTGCAGGTTGACGTTGGGGGCGGGCTTGAACGCACCGTAGGCGCCGCTGTCGAAGTACGCTTCCACCTGCATGCCGGTGACATGACCATCATTCGTGACGCCTGTGCGTACCGTGATGGTGCCGGGGTGACGGGTGTTCGCCGCGAGCAACTCCTCCTGGTACGACATCACGATCTTCACGGGGTGGCCCGTCGCCTGGGAGAGGAGGTAGGCGACGGGCGTGTCCATGGGCGAACCCTTGCCGCCGAAGTCGCCGCCCACGGGCATCGGATGCACCCGGATGGTTGGGACGTCCACGCCCATCGCGGCGGCCAACTGGCCCCGCAGCATATGCGGGCTCTTGTTGGACGCCCACACGTCCGCCGTGCCGTCCGGGTGGACGGAGACGGCGCAGGCGTGCGTCTCCATGTAGACGTGGTGCTCCTTCTGCGTGACGAACGTGTTCTCGAACACACGGTGCGAGCCCGCAAGCTCGGCCTCGATGTCGCCGTGCGTCCAGTGTCCGTAGGAGCAGAGGTTGGGCAGGTCGGGGCGCTCCGGGTGCACGAACGCGCCCGCGTACTGCGTGGGGTCGTCGTGGACGGTCGGCGCGTCCGGCGCGAGCGCTTCGGGAACGTCGAACACGGCGGGCAGTTCCTCGTACTCGACCTCGATGAGCGTGAGCGCCTCGTTCGCGGCATCAGCCGAGTCCGCCGCGACTGCGGCGACGCGCTCGCCGATGAAACGCACCTTGTCGACGGCGAGGACGGGAAGGTCGCGCATGATGCGTCCTATCCAGTGGGGGTGCTGCGCGCCGGTGAGGACGGCGTGTACGCCTGGTACGCGCTCGGCTGCCGCGGTGTCGATGCGGATGATGCGTGCGTGTGGGTGCGGACTGCGGAGCACCTTGCCCCACAGGCAGCCTTCGGGAGCAAGGTCGGCGGCGTAGCGGAGGCGCCCGCTCGTCTTGTCGGGGCCCTCGATGCGGGGGGTGCGTTTGCCGACTACGCGCATCGTCATGCCGCGTCTCCTTCGCCTACCGGACGCATCGAGCGCCCGTGCCGTCCGTGGCGGGCGGAGCGTATCACGCGGGAGGCGTCGGGAGAAGGCGGCGAAGGGGACAGTGGGGCTTACCATACCTCCTTACCCTGAGGAGGGCCCCAATCCTGTTCAGCGTACGGGTTTGTCCGACGTTACACCGGCCAGGAGTTCCGCAAGGTTTCGTAAGGCGTCCCGTACGCCCTTGTCATCGTCGGACGGTTCTATCTCGGTTCCCATAAGGTAATGATCCTGTTCATGCTTGACGCATCTCCAGTCTACAGCTGCGTCCCGATGATGACGGTGACGACACCGCCGACGGCGAAGAAGGTGCCCAGGACGAGCGGCAGCGTGATGCGCTCCAGCCGTTGCAGGAAGAAGTGGGCCAGCACCAGTGCTACGACCGGGTTGAGCGCGAACACCGGTGAGACCACTACCACCGGCGCTTTGCTCAGCGCCAGGTAAAGGAACGCCACGCCGGAGGACATGAACAGGCCGCCCAGCGCCACGGACAGGAGCGCCCGCCGCGGCGCGTCCCGCAGCATGACGGGTATCGATTTCGAGGAGAACAGTCCCATGACGATGAAGCCGACGAGCATCGTGTACGTCGCGGTGACGAGCGGGACGGTGAAGTCGGTGACGGCGATACGCCCGAGTACCGTGATAGTGCCGTATGAACAGGCTGCTCCGAACGCCGCGAGGTAACCGAAGAGGCGTGGCCGACGTTTGAGGAGCCCCAGCCGTTTGCCATCCGGGGACGGCGCGGGAGCTGCCGGGCGCGTAGCGCCGCCGCCACGCGCCTTCACCTCGCCGTAGACCGCGACGATGACGCCCGTGACGGTCAGCAGCGTTCCTCCTGCTATCGCCCAGTTGAGGCGCTCACCGAGGAAGACGACGCCCTCGAATGCGGAGATGATGGGAGCCATCGCGAGGACAGGGTTCGCCCTGAGGATCCCGAGGTTCTTGATGCTGACGAAGTTCAGGAAGCGGCCGGCGGGGAAGTTGATGATGCCGATCATCGCGAGCCAGGCGAACGTACCGAGCGTGACGCCGAAGAGCGCGTCCGGATAGAGCACTGTCGTCAGGCTTGCGATGAGCACCCAGCCGACGATGAGCGATACGAAGTTGCCCGCGCCTGCGGGGATGTGTACGAGCCCGACGCGCGCGAGCAGCATGCCGGTGCCGAAACAGAGCGGCACCAGGAGCGCTATCAGTGCGCCGGTGAGTTCAGGCGACATGCGCCACTGGACCACCGGGTTGGGTGTCGGTGAGGGTGCTCATACCTGCGTCCCGATGATAACGACGATGACTCCCCCGACGGCGAAGGAGGTCCCGAGGACGAGCGGAAACGTGATGCGCTCCAGCCGCTGCAGGAATATGTGCGCCAGCACGAGCGAGACGACCGCTGTGAGCGAGAACACCGGCGAGACCACTATCACCGGGGCCTTGCTCAACGCCAGGTAGAGGAACGAGACGCCCGTGGACATCGCTGCGCCCCCAAGCGCGACCAGGACCAGCGAGCGGCGGGGAGCGTTCCGCAACATCCCCGGTATCGACCCCGCGGAGAACAGCCCCATGACGATGAAGCCGACGAGCATCGTGTAGGTCGCGGAGACGAGTGGGATGGCGAAGTCGGTCACTGCGACGCGGCCCAATGCAGGGACCGTCCCGTAGGCACATGCAGCCCCCGCCGCCGCAATGTACCCGAACACGCGCGGGTGGCGTTCGATGAGCCCGGGACGTTTCGCCCCGGGGGCCGGTGCGGGCGCCGCCGGCTGAGGGACGCGCCCGCCGCGGGCGGATACTTCTCCGTAAACGACGATGATGAGGCCCATGACCGCCAGCAGCGTCCCCGTGGCTATGGCCCAGTTGAGTTGTTCGTCGAGGAAGAAGACCCCCTCGAATGCTGAGACGATTGGCGCCATCGCAAGGATGGGGTTGGCCCTGAGGATGCCGAGGTGCTTGATGCTGACGAAGTTCAGGAACCGTCCGCCGGGGAAGTTGACGACGCCGATCATCGCGAGCCAGCCGAACGTTCCCAGGGTGATGCCGAAGAGGGCGTCCGGGTAGAGCACCGCGGTGATGCTTGCGATGAGCACCCAGCCTGTCACGAGTGACAGGAAGTTGCCTGCGCCCGCGGGGACATGCACGAGGCCGGCGCGCGCCAGCACGGTGCCGGTGCCGAAGCAGAGGGGTACGAGGAGCGCTATCAGCCCGCCGGTGAGCTCAGGCGACATGCGTCGCTAAGTAACCAGGTTCGGTAGCCAGGTGGCGATCTGGGGGAAGGCTATGACCAGGCCTACCGCGATGGCGTCCAGGATCACGAACGGGATGCTCGCGCGGTACAGGTCGGACATGGACGCCTGCGGAACGACGCCCTTGAGTGCGAACAGCATCATGCCGAACGGCGGAGTGATCGCGCCGATGGAGATGTTCATGAGGAACAGCACCCAGAACCAGACCGGGTCTATGCCCAGCGGCTCCAGGATGGGCACCAGCACCGGGATGGCCACCAGCATGATGGAGAGCTGGTCGATGAAGAAGCCGAGGATGAGCACCGCCAACTGCACGATGATGACGAGCATGACGGCGGAGAGGCCGAGGTCGACGATGAACGCGAGGAACTCGCGCGTCGCGCCGGTGAATGCCAGCAGCTGGCCGAGCGCCACCGCGCCGGTGATGATGAGGAAGATCATGCCGCCGATGTAGAGCGTGCCGTAGAGCGAGTCCTTGACCACCTTGAAGGTGAGCCGCCGGTAGAGCGCCGCGACGATGAAGGCGCCTATCGCGCCCGTAGCTGCAGCCTCGCTCGGCGTCGTGACGCCGAAGAGGATGAAGCCCATGACCATAATCACGATGATGCCGAGCGGGCTCATCTGCGCGAGGCCCAGGAAGCGGTAACGCCAGGTGATGACCTCGCCGGTGTAGGGCGGCGCGAGGCTCGGGTTCATCCGTACGCGGAGCCAGATGTAGACGGCGTAGACGGCAACCATCAGCAGGCCGGGCATGAAACCGGCGATGAGCAGCCGCGCGATGGAGACCTCCGCCAGGCTGCCGACCAGCACCGCGAGCGCGCTGGGCGGGATGATGGCGGCGAGCAGTCCCGACGACATGATGGTGCCGAGCGCGAGGCGGCGGTCGTACCCACGCTTCTCCATCTCAGGGTGGAGGGTCGTGCCGAGGAGGGCGGTGTCCGCCATGCCCGCGCCGCTGAGGGTCGCGAGGAGCGTTCCCGCGCCGAGCGAGGTGAACAGCAGGCGCGCGCGCACCTTGCCTATCCATCTATCCATCACGTCGATCGTTAATCCGATGACGCGGGACTGGAACAGCACCTCGCCGAGCAGGAAGAACATCGGTATAGCGAGCAGATTGAACGTCGCCACCGATCTATAGACGCTTCCGGCCAGCAGCTCGAGGCCCTTGAGTCCGTCCACGACGAGGAGAAGTCCGGCGATGTTCAGCACGGCGAAGGCCATGGCCACCGGCATCCCCGTCGACATGAGCGCAAGCAGGAGCGCGAAGAAGATGATGAGGGTCAGCCACCAGGAGAATTCGTAGCCGAAGAATTCCATGAGCCGGCGCTAGATGCCTGCCTCCTCGACCGTTTCTCTGAAGCGGCGCAGGCGCACGGCATTGATGCCCATGCGGAGGAACTGCAGGCCGAGCAGGATGAACCCGTAGGGGATGACCCACGTGACCAATGCGCGGTGGACCTCGATGCCGGAGAGGAGGATGGAGCCGGACTGGAACTCCTCCAACGTCTTCTCGAACGACTTCCAGGCCATGATGCCGCAGACGCCCGAGGAGATGAACGAACCGACGATGTAGAACCAGAGCTTCGCCGTGTTGCCCAGCCGTTCGGTGATGGCGGTCATGCGCACGTGGCCTTCACGCCGGAGAACGATGGGCGCGGCAAGGAAGGTGAGATACAGCAGGCTGTATTCCGTCGTGGGCAGCGCCCACTTCAGCGGCGATTCGAAGACGTAGCGTCCCAGCACGTTTGCGCCGATGGTCAGCGCCACATAGAGCACGATGAGCGCACCCGCAAATGCGGAGATGTCGATGACCCAGTCGAATATCTGGGTGACCAGTGGGTTCCTGGAGCGGGCCGCCCGCTGCTGCTCTGTGATGTCCAGGAACGTCTCCACCAGGCGCGCAAGGGGATGCTTCGACCCTTCCGGTTTGTCTTGCTGGGTGTCAGTCGCTTCTGCCATCGTCCGTTCGCCTGTTACCTCCCACCCGCCGGAGTGGGATAGGGTGAACCGCTGCGGGCCGGGCCTCCTCGCGGAAGCCCGGCCCGCATACACGATCCGTTCTACTGCCGGTCAGGCAGCACGATGTCGTTCACGCAGCGGATGGCGTCGGCCAGGGGCTGACCGAGCACCGGGTCCGGCGCGATGATGAAGTCTTCGATGATCTTGTTGTAGTGGTCGTTGGTGAAGGTTGCCGTCATCTCGTCCGACCACTCGATCTTCTCGATGCCTTGTTCCTCGAGTACCGCGACTTCCTCCCGCTCAACCTCGTCGATGAACTCGGTGTAGAACTTCGAGGCAGTCTTGGTCGCGGCGCGCACGGCCTCCTGCTGGCGAGGAGACATCGCGTCCCATGATTCCTGGTTGAACATGATGCCGATGCCGCCGCCGCCCGCGAGCGAGTCGGGGTACTGGTACTTGACGACCTCGTTCCACTTACCGGCCAGCGCGCCAGCGCCGCCCCAGTAGAGACCCTGGATGACGCCCTTCTCGAGCGCGGGGTAGATCTCGGAGAACTGCAGCGGGGCGGTCGTTGCGCCGTACGCGTGCAGGAACGGCTGGTAGATGGTTGCCGCTCGCAGGTGCACACCATCCAGGTCGCTGATCTCACGGATCGGGTCTACCGTCCACAGCCGGGCGCCCCAGCCACCGGCGATAGAGCCGACGTACTGGATGCCGAGCGGCTCATAGATGGCTTCCAGAGCATCGTACATGCCGCACTCCACGCGCGGCGTGTGGTTGTCCGCGACGCGGGTGTAGTTGGCCGCGACGTTCTCGCCGAGGCCGAGCTTGGTGTGGTCGGTGTGGTAGGCGCCCACGGTCGCGATAGCGTCGTACACGCCGTCGCGTGTCGGAGCGAACTGCTCCAGGGAGTGGGTGACCTCGGGGCCGCCAACGCGGTTGATCGTGACCGAGCCGTTGGAGATCCGGTTGACCTCTTCGATGAAGAAGGCCGTGGACCTGGCAACGTCCAGCACGGTCGGGAACGCGTCGATCAGGTCGATCGTGACGGGGTCGTCCACGACTTCGCGGTCAGGCAGCACGATGTCGTTCACGCAGCGGATGGCGTCGGCCAAGGGCTGACCGAGCACCGGGTCCGGCGCGATGATGAAGTCTTCGATGATCTTGTCGTAGTGGTCGTTGGTCCAGCGATTCTTGAGGTCGTCAGGCCACGGGATGCTCTCGATGCCTTGTTCCGCGAGTACCGCGACTTCCTCCCGCTCAACACCATCGATGAACTCGGTGTAGAACTCGGAGGCCTTCGCGATCGCGTCCCTGACTGCCTGCTGCTGGTTCTCGGACATCGCGTCCCATGATTCCTGGTTGAACATGATGCCGACGCCACCGCCGCCCGCAAGCGAGTCGGGGTACTGGTACTTGACGACCTCGTTCCACTTGCCGGCCAGCGCGCCAGCGCCGCCCCAGTAGAGACCCTGAATGACGCCCTTCTCGAGCGCGGGGTAGATCTCGGAGAACTGCAGCGGGGCCGTCGTTGCACCGTAGTCGTGCAGGAACGGCTGGTAGATGGTTGCCGCCCGCAGGTGCACGCCGTCAAGGTCGGACACGTCACGGACCGGGTCTATCGTCCACAGCCGGGCGCCCCAGCCACCGGCGATGGAGCCGACGTACTGGATGCCGAGCGGCGCGTAGATGTCTTCCAGCGCGGTGTAGAGGCCACAGTCCACGCGCGGGGTGTAGTTGTCCCCGATGCGGGTGTAGTTGGCCGCGACGTTCTCACCGAGGCCGAGCTTGGTGTGGTCGGTGTGGTAGGCGCCCACGGTCGCGATGGCGTCATACACGCCGTCGCGCGTCGGAGCGAACTGCTCCAGCGAGTGGGTGACCTCGGGGCCACCAACGCGGTTGATGGTGACGGAGCCCCCGGAGATCTCGGTGACCTGTTCGATGAAGAAGGCCGTGGCCCGGGCAACGTCGAGCACTTCGGGGAACGCGTCGATCAGGTCGATCGTGACCGGCTCGTCCTCCTCTTCCATCATCGCCGCTGTCGGCGTCGGCTCGGCGGCTGCCGGGACCGGTGTAGCCGTCGGTTCCGGTTCGTCGTCGCCGCATGCGCTCGCAAAGATGCCGAGAGCGGCGATCAGTGCTATTGCAAATAGGTACCTGCTGACTCTCATGGTTCCTCCCTAACCCTGATAAAGGGACGTTTTGTTCTGGTGTGCCCCCGGCCGGCTTACGCCGCCGCGGAGCTGAGTCCGTAGAAGTCCAGCGAGTTCTTCCAGAGGATTGCTTCCTTCTCCTCCGGAGAGAGCTCTTCGATCTCGATCAACTCCTCTATCTCGTGCCGGATGCTGCCGAGGTTGACCTCGTGCGGGAAGTCGGACGAGAAGATGAATGCTTCCGGCCCGGCGACGTGCACGGCGTAGGCGAGCGCGGGCTCGTCGCCCTCGACGCCGACGCGTATCCGCCCCTGGCGGCAGAGGCTGACGAGGTATTCGCGCACGTTCATGCCCTCCGGCAGTTGCAGGAGTTCGCTGCGCGGGTCGAACGGGGTGAACGCTTCGTAGGAGCCGTTGAACCGCTCCAGCGCCATCAGGAACCAGCCAACCCCGCCCTCCAGGAAACCGACCTTGAGGCTGGGGAAGCGCTCGAACACGCCGTTGAAGAGCATGCCCGCGAGACCGATCATGATGCCGACGGGGTGGCCGATGGCGTGCGTGGCCGCGAACACGTTCATCGTGTTCATGCCCAGATCATGGTGCGCGCCGCCGTGCACCGCCAGCGGAACACCGAGGCGCTCTGCCTCCGCGTATACCGGCCAGTAGGTCTTGGCTCCAAGGTGCGTCATCAGCCCGGTGGAGGGGAGCATCGCTCCGCACATGCCGAGGTCAACCACGGCCCGGCGCAACTCCTCGACCGCGGCGTCCGGCTCCTGCATGGGGATGAGCGCCACCGGGTGCAGGCGGCTGTCCTTATAGGAATACGTGTCGGTGACCCAGTCGTTGTACGCCTGGCATGCCTGAATGGCGAAGTCCAGGTCGATGATCTTGCCGTAGGAGAGGCCGGAGGTCGGGTAGAGCACGGCGGACTCGACGCCGGCCCTGTCCATGAACTCGCCCCAGCCCTCGACACCCGGGTCCTTGAAGACGCCGTTGCTGATGCCGAACGAGTCCTCCGGGTTGCGCACGACGCTGTGGTGGAGGTGGTCCAGCTGGGGGAAGATGCTGAACAGTTTGGCGATGTTGGCATCCGCCAGCGGCTTCCTCAGGTGCTTCCTCAGCCCTTCTCCGTCTTCGAAGATGTGGCCGTCGCCGTCGATCACGATCTCGAGGTTTGCCATCACTTTCCTCCAACGCGTGCGCCGTTCGTGAAACCTGGGTACAAGCGGGCGAATCATACTTGGAAACGCCGAGGTTGTGTCAAGGAAAACGCCGGATTGATGGGGAATCTCGGCGGGAAGGGTGAGTATTGTCATGTTGAGCGAAGCGCAGCGGAGTCGAAACATCTCTCGGAGACGATCCGCTCATGGTGAGCTTGTCGAACCACGGGACGGCCTGTGGGATGAGGGGAGTGCAGAGGGGGCATCCCCTCTGCCACGGGCTTCAGCCCGCGGCGTGGGGGTGTCCCCAAGCCTGTCCTGAGCCTGCCGAAGGGCGGTCGGGCGGGGGGTGGGGGTGTCCCCAAAGGCCTGTCCGGGGCCTGCCGAGGGGCGTTGGGGCGGGTGGGTGGGAAGAACCGCGCTGGGCTAAAGGCAGTTGCGCAAAGGTCTCTCTAAGGAGAGGGCAATGCTCTAGCACCCAGCATCCTCTCGGGTAACGTTCCCGGAGAACGCCGCTCCGCTCGGAACACTCGCCGTGTGACATCCGCCCCTTCTGTCGCCACTGTGTCACCAGTTAACCTTAACGAATGACAAACATCCATCTCACCCCCCAACAGCGCACCTACCTCGACGCCATCGGACGAGCCCTCCGATGCGGTGACCCGGATTGCGGGTGCACGCCCGTCCCAACCGACCGCTTCCACTGCCCCGTCCACCCCAGCCCCTACGTCCCGACGCTCCGCGTCACCCACGACCCGGACGTCGGTTTCCTCTCCTTCTCCTGCACCTCCGGCTGTCCCTCGGCTGATATCGAAGAAGCCCTTGCCCGGCGCGGGCTGCCGACGGAGACCGCGCTCCACGCCGCCGCCGGCGCCGTCGAAGGCGGGCTCACCTCATATGAGTTCCTCATCCCTCAGCCTGCCGACTGGCTCTGGCCCAACCGCATCCCCATGGGCGAACTCACCCTCGTCGCCGGCTACCCTGCCTCCGGCAAGACCGCCGTCGCGCTCGACGTCGCCACCCGCGTCTCCCTCGGCGCGGACACGCCCGACCAGCCCGGCGTCCCCTTCGTCCGCGCCCCCGTCGTCATTGCCGCGCCCCTCAAGAACCCCCGCGCGTCGCTCCTCCCCCGCCTCAAGACCCTCGGCGCGGACCTCAGCCTCGTCTTCCACGCAGACGTCCTCTCTCCGGTCCACCTCGCCGACTTCTCGGAGGACGACCACGTCGACAGCCTCGAAGACCACACTCAGGAAGTCCGCGAGCACGCCCGCTACAGCGAGCCTCCCACCATGATCGACCCCTACGCGCCTCCGCCCCCGCCGCCCAGACCCCAGGTACCCGTGCGAGGCCCCTCGCTCCCCGTCGTCATGAACCGCCTTGCCAACCTCATCACCCGTGGGAGCGCCGCCCTCCTCGTCGTCGACCAGATCGAGCACCTCGCCCTCGTTCACAACGCCAGGGTTCCCCACGTCGCGGGGCTGCTGAACGCCCTCGCGGCGCGCACCGGCGCAGCCGTCCTCGCCCTCATGCACAACCCCGCCCACTCCCTCGCCGCCGCTGCCCGGCACATGCAGTCCCGCCTCGGCATGGCTGGCACCGTCTACACCATCGCCCTCGTCGGCGAGGATCGCTCTCGCTTCCTCGTTCCCCTCAGCCCGCCCATGCACGACACCCTCCCGCCCATCCCCTTCAATTTCCACGACGCCCCGCCTATCGCATGGCGTGAGCCCATCTCCCATGAACGCCTCCTCGCCATCGACGCCGCGAAGACCCCCGGACCCCAACTCCCGGACGTGACCGCCCACGTCTGCCGTTTCCTCGCCGAAATCCTCTCGGAAGGACCCCGACCCGCCGCCGAAGTCACACGCCGCGCCGCCCAACTCGGCATCTCCGAGCGTCGTCTCCGCCGGGCCCGCGCCCTGTGCAATGTCGCCACAACCCGCGTCTACCCCAGGAACGACTCTAGAGGTTCTGGCTACTGGCTCTGGTCCCTTCCGCAACACAACACGCGATTCAGCGCGCATCTTGACGCCTTACCCCCGGAACAAGGCCGTGGCCTGCTCGATATAGATGACAAGGCGTCATCTACCCCCTCTGCTTACGAGTGGGGACCTCATCAAGAACGTCAGGAAGAACGGAACGTGAACGTCGCCCCCGCGCGTTGGTGGTAGCATGCCGCCAAGAGGAACAGGGGAGGAGGGAACCATGACCAGCACACAGGTCAGGCTATTGGACTCGGACGGTCACCTGATCGAGTCGAACAGCGAACTTGGGGCGTACGTGGACGACTCCATCAAGGCGGTCGCTACGGGGCAGGTGCCCGCGCAGGACGGCCCGTTCCCGACGCTGGACGGCATCCACAACTTCTTTAAGGGACAAGGGGGGCGGTTCGGCGGGCAGCGGACGATGGCCAGCGAGGAACGCACCGGCTCTGGCGAGGACTGGACGCACTTCCTCGACAAGACCGGTATCGAGCAGACCGTCATCTTTCCCACGCGCGGCCTCGCCGTCGGCTTCATCCAGACGCCGGAGTACGCGGACCGTCTCTGCCGCGCCTACAACGACTACGTGTACGACCGCTATCACAAGGTGGACGCTCGCATACATCCTGTCGGGCTGATACCGATGCAGAGCCCCAGCCTCGCGGTTGCGGAGCTGCGCCGCATCGTGCGCGACCTCGGCATGCCGGGCGCGATGCTGCCGACGACCGGCCTGCCGCTGCACCTGGCTCACGAGTACTACTGGCCTGTCTACGAGGAAGCGGCCAACCTCGGCTGCGTTCTCGCGCTGCACGGGGGGTCGAACCGCGGGATCGGGCTCGACACGTTCACCGACTTCGTGGGCTCGCACGTCCTGCATCACCCGGTGCCGCTCATGTACTCGCTCGTGGCGCTGGTCTACCACGGCGTGTTCGACCGCTACCCCGGCCTCAAGCTCGCGTTCCTGGAAGGCGGGCCGGGCTGGCTCGTGCCGGTGCTCGACCGCGCGATACGCGACGACGAGTTCTTCGGCAAGGTGGCGAAGCGTCCCTTCGACGAGTACATCACGAGCGGGAACGTGCTCATCGGGTGCGAGGGGAACGACGTGAGCCTGCCGTACGTGGCGTCGCGCATCGGCATCGAGCCGTTCGCGTACTCGTCCGACTACCCGCACGAGGTCGACCTCACCGCGGCGATGCACGAGATCGAGGAGACGCTGGAGGACGAGACGCTCACCGACGAACAGAAGCACGCGGTGCTCTTCGAGAACACCCGCCGCTTCTACGGCTTCTAGAGACAGCACCGCACAACAGGAGGAGAGAACATGGTCAGCAAACCGAAGCTCCGGCTCAGTTTCATGTCGTCGAGCAGCGACCGCGTCGCCCCGTTGATCGACGGGCGCATCCAGCCCGAGGGGATCGAGCTCATCCATACGTTCGGGGGGATGTCCGAGGGCGCGTGGCGGCACCTGAACTTCCACGAGTTCGAGTTCCACGAGCTGTCCATCTCGTCGTACCTCATCTCGAAGGAGCAGGGAGCCGACTGGATCGCGATACCTGTCTTCCCGCACCGCAGCTTCATGCACATGGGGCTGCACTACAACACGGACTCCGGCATCGAGAAGCCGTCCGACGTGGTCGGCAAGCGCATCGGGGTCGGGGAGTACCAGCAGACGGCGGCGCTGTGGATGCGCGGCATCATGGACCACGACCACGGCGTGTCGCAGTACAAGGTGCACTGGTACATGGAGCGGACGGAAGAGATGAGCCACGGCGGCGCGACCGGTTTCGAGCCTCCGGAGGGCATCTCTTTCCAGCGCGTCCCACCGGACAAGAGCCTTGCGTCGATGCTGCTGGCCAACGAGTTGGACATCGCGTCGGTCAACCCGGCTGCTCTCAACGAGCCGGGAGGGCAGGGGCCGAACCTCGTCGACCGCTCGTGGCGCATCCAGGGCCAGGGTGACCTGAGCAAGATCAAGCCGATGTTCCCGGACCGCATCGCGGAGGGGTCGCGATTCTTCACGGAGCACGGGTTCATCCCCGCCAACCACACCTACGTGATCCGGGGCGACGTCTACCGCGAGTACCCCTGGGTGGCGCTGAACCTGTACAACGCGTTCGTCCAGGCGAAGGACCTGTCGGTGCGGACGCTGTCCGCGCGGATGCCGACGGACCTCGTCTTCGGCAACGACTACATGCGGCAGACGCGGGCGGTTTTCGGGAACGACCCGTACCCCTATGGGGTGAAGGCGAACGAGGCGATGCTCAATACGCTCATCGACTACTCGCACGAGCAGGGGCTGACGAAGAATCGGGCCAATATCGAGGAGTTGTTCGCGCCTATCACGCTGGGGCTGTAGGGGGTCTGGGCAGGCGAGCGTTTCCCGAGAGGATGTTGCGCGCTGAAGCACGGACTCCGCCTGCGCAGGAACGACCGGGCCCCACTCCACCCCTCCCCCCAACGCGTGACCTGCCCGGTCACCCTGGATTCCCGCCGGTGCGGGAATGACGAAGTGTGGCAGGGGTGTGGGCTACTCGCTCCCCGGTGGGCCTGACGGCGTCCCTTCCACCTCGCGCCGACGCCGTACGCGTGTCTCGGGCCCGAACGCTGCCATCGCGAGCCCTGCTATCACGAGGAAGCCTGCGACCGCGATGAACGCCGTCCCGAACCCCCAGAGTTCGGCGATCGCGCCTGCGGTCAGCGGACCTACGGCGGAGCCGAAGCTCTGGAATGCCGACCAGACCCCGAGGAAGGCGCCGCGCTTGTCCTCCGGAGCGAGGTCCATGGCGAAGGCCTGGGTCGAACCCATCGTCATCGCCTGCGCCAGGCCGAACACGACTATCGCCGCCAGCGCGCCGTTGAAGTCTCCGGCGAACGAGAGCAGGACGGACGCTCCCGCGGCGAACAGCAGTCCCGGCACGAGTGACGTCTTACGTCCGAAACGGTCCACCAGCATGCCGTTCGGGAAGGAGCAGAGCAGGGTGATCAGACTCGCGACGCCGATGAGCAGGCCGATCTGGCTCTCGTCCAACCCCGCAACTTCCTTTCCGGCCACGGGGAACATCACCTGCACGATGCCCTGACCGATGAGCGCCGCGGCGATGGTCGTGAGGCCCAGTGCGATGAAGGCCCGGCTCAGGACGATGGGGAGCAGGTCGGCGCGCAGGCCGGTGCGCTCCGCTGCAGGACGGCGCTCGCGGGTAGGGCGGGTCTCGCCGATAAGGTAGAGCGTGATGAACATCACCAGGATCTTGGAGACGCCGTTCACCACGAACACTTCCTGCAGGCCCCAGGTCGCGGCGATGACGCCGCCGAGCACCGGCCCGATGATCTGGCCGAGGCGGAGCGACGAGTTCCGCATCGCGACGGCGCGTCCCCGGTTCTCCGGCGTGCTCATGTCCGCGATGACGACCTGCGAGGTGGTCTGCCACATGGACACGCCGGTGTTGCCGATGAGCTCGATAACGAAGAACGCCGCGTAGTTGTCGATGTAGAGCACGGCGAACGACGCGGCTCCCCGCAGGGCGGCCCCCACTACTGCCAGCGGCTTGCGCCCGATGCGGTCCGCCAGGAAGCCGGTGAGCGGCGCGGAGATGATGCGCGACGCGCCAAGCGCAGCGATGAGCAGCGTGACGAGGAATATCGAGTCAGCGAGTTCGTACGCGAACAGCGGCCGGCCCAGAGTCTGCGCCCCACTTCCCGTTCCCCAGATGAGGTACGTCGCGAACAGCGGCAGACCCTGCCTGCTGAACATGCTGGAACCGGGCCCAGCCTGCATGCTCCGTCTCATACGCCTATGCTCCGACCTCGCACCGGAGTCTACTCCCTATCTCTTACCGCTAATGGTGCGTATTCCTTGACGCTCTCAGAGCACGCTCCTACACTTACTCGCGCCGCCGCACCGCCTCAGAGCGGACGCGCGCGCCTCGGAGTTTCCTTGACACAACCGCAACGCGAAGGCTTCACCGGCTCTGACCGCTCGTTCATGGGCGAGGAGGAGCTGCATCTCACCAGCGTCGGCGTGGACATCGGCTCGTCCACGTCGCATCTCGTCTTCTCCGCGCTCGAACTGGAGCGCCGCAACACCCGCTACGTCATCGTCAAGCGGACCATCATCCGCGAGTCGGACATCCTCCTGACGCCTTACGTGGACGACGGCGCGACGATAGACGCTGCCGCGCTCGGCGCGTTCATCGACGCGCAGTACCGCGCCACGGGACTCCGCCGCGAGCAGATCGACACCGGGGCGCTGATCCTGACCGGCGTGGCGGTCCGGCGGCACAACGCCCGCGCCATCGCGGAGCTCTTCGCGCAGGAGGCCGGGAAGTTCGTCGCGGTCAGCGCGGGCGACGGTCTCGAGGCGGCGATGGCCGCTCACGGCTCCGGCGCGGTCGCTGAGTCCGAGAAGACGCACGGCGTCGTGATGAACATCGACATCGGCGGGGGCACCAGCAAGGTCGCCGTCTGCCAGGGCGGCAAGACGCTCGAGGTGACTGCTCTCGACGCGGGCGCACGCCTGCTCGCATTCGACGAGGAAGACCGTATCGTCCGCATCGAAGAGGCGGGGCGCTTCTATGCCAGCGAGGCCGGCGTCAGCGTCGAGCTCGGCGCGACGCTCTCCGAGGACGAGAAGCAGGCCATCGCAGGGAAGATGGTGGACCGCCTCATGGAGGTCGTCCTGCGCAATGGCGTCTCCGACGAGACGAAGGGCCTGCTGCGCCTGCCGGAGTTGTCGTACGAGGGCGCGGTCGGCACTGTCATCTTCTCCGGCGGGGTCTCCGAGTTCGTCTACGGCTACGACAAGAAGAGCTACGGCGACCTTGGCCCGCTCCTCGCCCGCACGATGCGGCAGCGCGTCGGCGAACTGGGCGCGATGCTCATGGCGCCCACGGCGGGCATCCGCGCGACGGTTGTCGGCGCGTCGCAATACACCGTTCAGGTGAGCGGCAGCACCATCTTCATCTCGCCCATCGAGTCCGTGCCGATCCGCAACATCCCCGTGATGACGCCCGAGTTCGACCTCACCGGAGACGATATCGACTCAGACGCCGTTGCCAACGCGGTGCGCGCCGGACTCACGCGGCTCGACCTGCATGACGCCGATACGGCGGGCGCCATCCGCTTCCCCACGGGGGGGGCGGCCCCGATCCGGCGGTCCCCCGCGGCTTCCGGTGGGGCGGGTCGGCCACGTTCCAGCGGCTGGACTCATTCACGCGCGGCGCGGCATCCGCCATGAGCGCGCTGCTGGACAAGGGCAACCCCCTCGTCCTCGTGAGCGACGGCGACATCGGCGGGCTGCTTGGGCTGCACCTCCGCGAGGAGGTTGGCCTGTCCAACCCTCTGATCTCCATCGACGGCATAGAACTGCGCGAGTTCGACTACATCGACATCGGCGCGCTCATTCCGTCGTCCGGCGCTGCGCCGGTCGTCATCAAGTCGCTCGTCTTCCCGGGACAGCAGGACGGCGTTTAACAGAGGAGGACCCATGGAGTACCGGCGGCTGGGCGGCACGGACATGGACGTATCGGTCATCGGCGCGGGCGGCTATCCGTTCGGCCCGCCGCTGCTCGGCCAGGACGAGACGACCGCCGTCGTCCATCGCGCCATCGAGTGCGGCATCAACTTCTTCGACACGTCGGACGTCTACGGCGGGGGGCAGAGCGAGGACTTCCTCGGCAACGCCCTCGTTGGCAAGCGCGACGCCATCTACCTCTCGACCAAGTTCAACCTGCGCGACCTCGGCGACCAGACGCCGCGCGACCGCATCTTCGCCCGCTGCGAGGAGGCGTTGCGCAAGCTGCACACGGACCACATCGACCTGTTCCAGGTGCACTACTCGACGCCCGAGGTGCCGCACGAGGAGCTGCTCGGCCCGCTGGACGACCTCGTCCGGCAGGGCAAGGTGCGTTACATCGGCAACTGCAACACCGCGTCGTGGCGCTGGCTGGAGGAGATAGAGACCTCCCGCGCCAACGGCATGGCCGAGTTCCAGTCCACGCAGAACCACTACAGTCTCCTCTACCGTCACGCCGAGGTTGAGCTCATCCCGTTCTGCCGTGCGTACGGCAGGTCGCTCCTCGCGTACTTCCCGCTCGGCGGCGGCTGGCTCACCGGCACGTATCGCCCGGGCGAACCACCGCCGGAGGGGAGCCGCGCCGCGAAGGTGCCAACGGGCATCGTGACGCGCCTCCGCTCCGAGCGCGTCGACCGCCTCGTTCCGATGCTCGAATCGTTCGCCGGAGAGCGCGGGCACACCGTGACCGAGCTTGCGCTCGCTTGGGTCATCGCCCACCCGGAGGTCGTGCTGGCCCTCACCGGCTTCGACCGCCCGGAGCACGTCGAGGCGAACGTAAAGGGCGCAGACTGGAAGCTCACTGCCGAGGACATGGACGAGCTCGACGCCCTCACGTCCTGGTGGGAGGGGCGCAACGCCATCATCGACAGCGCCACTCCGCCCCCGCGTCCGGACGTTTCGCGATGAACGACTGGTACCTGATCCGCCACGGCGAGACCACGTGGAACGCGGAGCGGCGCGTGCAGGGACACACGGACGTTCCTCTGCACGACGGCGGTCGTGAGCAGGCCCTGCGTACTGGCCAGCGTCTCGCAGACATCCGGTTCGGCGCCGTCTATTCGAGCGACCTCATCCGTGCCCGCGAGACGGCGGAGATCATCGTCGCCGCCAGCAACACCGGGCCGTACGAGATCGTCTTCGACGAGCGCCTCCGCGAGGTGTCCTTCGGGGAGCTGGAAGGCAAGACGTGGACGGAGATGGACGAGGGGATAAGGGCGGTGCAGAACGAGCGGAACCTCGATTTCGCGCCGCCGGGCGGCGAGTCCTACCGCGAAATGCTGGACCGGCTGGGCGAATTCGCGGAGATGCTGAAGGAGCGCCACCCCAACGAGGACGTGCTCGTTGTCGGCCACGGCGCGGCCTTCCGTGCGCTCGCCGTACGGATGCTCGACCTCCCGGACGAGACGTTCTGGTCGCTCAGCGGACTGCGCTCCGCGAGCATCTCGCGCGTCCGCAGGCGGGACGACGGCCGCACCGCGTTGTTCGCGTGGAGCGACGCCGGCCACCTGGAGAGCCTCCTCCCCGCGGTAAGCGCTCGCTGAGCCGAGCGTTCGTCTACAGTCTTTCGACCGCAGCCATGACGCGCCGGGCCAGCCGGAGCATCCCCTGTGGCGGGATCGCTCCGCGCCCACCGTGGCGGACCTCATCAAGGCTGTACGTATACTGGTTCCGGCTTCGACGGAGGCGGTGCAGGTCGTTGCCGGCGGCGAATTCCCATCTTCGAAGGGCCACTGCCAGGGCTTGATGGTCGCCAGCCCCGGAGGAAGGGTCGAACAGTCCCCGGTGTCGCAGGCGCTCGCGGCAGAACAGGAAAGCCGCGTAATAGGCACGGTCACACCCGGCGCGTACCGCTTCCGGCGATGCTCCGCTCACCAGCGACTCCGCGAACGTCAGTATGTCGCGCGGCGCGGTTGCAGGAGTCGTCATGCGGGTTCGACGTCGAAGAACAAGGTGTTCATCAGCCGCTCACGGACGGCTCCGTTCATGCGGCCGATGCACGCTTCGAGCACGCTGTAGCACCCTTCGAGCACCCGCTCGGACTCCTCGGGGTCTGCGTCAAGGATGAAAACGAGTTCGACAGTCCGTGCACCGTGGTCTTCCGGGTCCGTCTCCACGCGTATCCGCGTTCCGGCGACCGGCCACTCTTTGCGTCGCGCCTCCGCGTCGACGGCCTTGATAACCGTATCAAGCGCGCGGACGCAGCCTGCACCCAGCAGTTGAGCCGCATCGGCCGGGAGAGCGAGGTCACGCCGGGCTATAACACTTGTGCGGTTCGCGGGCAATGTACGATCCTCCAGCTGGTTCGCCTACACATCATATCCCGCGCTGCCTGTCTGCGGAACGGACTGATGGCGCAACCCCCGTGCTGGTATACTCTCTCCCGCACACCTCACTCAGTAGCGAGCAAACCATGCCCCGCATCAAGAAAGCGAAGAAAGAGAAACCCGCCGAGACGACCGAGCAGTTCGTCGCGCGGGTCAGCAAGAAGGACGAGACGCGCAACGGCAAGCGCGTCCGCTTCGGGTTCACCAAGCGCGTCCGCTGATCTCCATCACCGACCGTGACTCTCTCGCCCCCGCTCCTTAGAGCGGAGGGTTGAGTTCGACGCCCAGCGCCTGCTCGACCCATGCCGCGGCGCGCAGCAGTTGGGCTTCGCGGAACGGGCCGCACGCCAGTTGCGCGCCGAGCGGAAGGCCGTCGCTGGCCAGCCCGATGGGCACCGAGATGCTGGGGAACCCCGTGTAGCTCCATGGACTCTGGAAGCGCGTGTCGCCGGTCTGCGTGCGGTCGCGGGGAGGAGGGCCGGAGGCGGTCGGCATGATGAGGGCGTCCACCTGTTCCATCGCGCTCGCCGCCATGCATTGCACCTCACGACGGTAGTCCGACGCCGCGACGTAGTCCCGCGCGGTGTGCGAGAAACCGTTCTCGATGTAGACGGTAATCTTCGGGCCGTAGAGCTCCTCGTTGCCGGTGTAGAGCGGGGTGTGCCAGACGGCCATCTCCGATTCCTGCATGATGCGGTGCGAGGCGTAGGCACGCGCGAAGTCGACGCCGGGGTCGACCTCCTCCACGATGGCGCCCGCTTTCGCGAGTTCCTGTGCCGTCTCCTCCATCAGGAGGCGCGTCTCGGCGTCGGACTCGTTCGCGAACCAGCCCCGCACGAGGCCGAGGCGCGGCGCGGGCAGGTCGCCGCTTACGGCTGCGAGGTAATCGTCGGCCGGAACGTCTGCGCAGTACGGGTCGTCCGGGTCGTGCTGCGCGAGGACGCTCAGCAGCAGCGCGACGTCCTCGACGCTTCGCACGAGCACGCCGACGTGGTCGAACGAGGTGGCCATCGGCACGACGCCGAGGCGCGGGATGCGTCCGAACGTCGGCTTGAAGCCCACGACGCCGTTGTATGCGGCGGGGCGCAGCACGGAGCCGACGGTCTGCGAGCCAAACGCCCACGGCACCATGCGCGCCGCGACCGCGACGCCGGAGCCGGTGCTGGAGCCGCCGGGTGTGTGCTCGGCGTTCCAGGGGTTGAAGCAGGGCGCAGGATCGCCATCGGCGAATTCGGTCGTGTGCAGCTTGCCCAGCAGCACCGCGCCCGCGTTGCGCGCGAGCGCGATGGGCGCGGCGTCTGCGTCGGGAACGCGCTCGGCCCATATCTTCGAGCCTGCCGCCGTGCGGATGCCTGCCGTGTCGAAGATGTCCTTCGCGCCGTAGGGGACGCCCGCGAGCGGGCCGCGCGAGCCGTCAGATGCGGCGTCGGCGGCGCGGGCGGCAGCGAGCGCCTGCTCCGGCAGGAGCGTCGCCCACGCCTGCAGTCGGGGCTCCAGCGCTTCGATGCGGGCGAGCAGCGACTCAGTCAGTTCGACGGATGAGAGCCGCCCTGCCGCGATCTCGGCGGCGGCCTGCGTGAGGGTCAGTTCGTAGGGTTCAGCCACGGCGTGCCTCTGTGTTCTGGGATTGCGCTTGGCGCGAGCGTACAGGGTAGGAGAGGCGGCGTTACCGGCGCAATGGCCGGGCGTCGGTGAAGCAGCGTCAGGGAGGGAGATCCTCGCCTGTGGGTAGGGCGTGGCTGATCCGGCGCTAGCGCCGGGCGTGTGCAGTGCGCTTGGCGTTCAGTGCCGGGCCGAGCAGGCGGCTGGCGTGTTCAATGGTGAACCCCACCACGTTTCCATCGCTGTCGAAATCGATGATGACGTCTTCGGCAACTTCTTCTGCTTCGGTGGCAGGGCGGCTCGCAAGGTCAACCGACAGTGTGTCCGTATCCTCGAAGTATCTCACTACCGGTTTCATGGCCTGCCCCACTCTCTTACGCAGGGGCGAGGCCGGGGACTTCGTCGTCGAACTCGTTGGTGGGGGCGTAGTCCCGCTTCGCGCCCGACGCCGCGAGGCGCGCGTGCAGCTCGTGCTGCTGTGCGTACAGCCCGCCGAGCGCGACCAGTTCGTCGTGGTTGCCCAGCTCAACGATGCGCCCCTTTTCCATCACCACGATCTTGTCCGCGTTGCGGATGGTGGAGAGCCGGTGCGCGATGACGATGGCCGTCCGCCCGTGCAGCATCCTGCCTATCGCCTGCTGGATCAGCTGCTCCGTTTGCGTGTCGACGCTCGCCGTCGCTTCGTCGAGCACGATGATACGCGGGTCCGCGACGAGCGCGCGGGCGAAGCTGACGAGCTGTCGCTGGCCGAGGCTCATGTTGCCGCCGCGCTCCTCCATCATCGTCTCGTATCCGTCCCGCAGGCTCGCGATGTGGTCGTGCAGGCCCACGGCTTTCGCGGCCTCGTACACCGTCTCGTCGCTCGCCTCGGGGTGGTTGTAGCGGATGTTGTCCATGATGGTGCCGGAGAACTGGAACGGCTCCTGCAGCACGATGCCCATCTGCTTCGCGAGCGACTCGCGCGTCACGTCGCGCACGTCGTGGCCGTCGATCGTGATGCGCCCGCCGACCACGTCGAAGAAGCGGGAGACGAGCGCGGCCATCGTCGTCTTGCCTGCGCCCGTGCGTCCCACGAACGCGATGGTCTCGCCGGGCTGCACGTCCAGGTCCACGTCGTTCAACACGAACTTGCCTGGCTCGTACGCGAACGACACGTTCTCGTAGCGGATCGCGCCCTGGATCTGCGGCATCGGCCTGGCATCGGGTGCGTCGACCAGGTCCGGCTCGGTGTCCAGCAGGTCGAAGATGCGCGCTCCGGAAGCCATCGCGCGCTGCAGTTGCGTGAACTGCATCGTCAGGCTTCGGATCGGGTCGTAGAAGCGTTGAATGTAGAGGGTGAACTGCACGAGCTGACCGGCGCCCAGCGTTCCGCCGAGCACGAGCCTCCCGCCGAAGATGATGGTCGCGGCGAGGCTGAACGACATGAACATCTCGACCACCGGCATGAGCGAAGAGGCGAGCCGCTGGGCGCGCAGGTTCGTCTGGAGGTGGCGGTCGTTGAGCCCGTCGAACGCCGTCATGTTCGTCTTCTGGCGGTTCATACTCTGCACGACGCGCACGCCGTCCAGGTTCTCGGCGAGCGATGCGTTCACCTGCGAGATGGCGACGCGGACGCGCAGGAACGCCGGGCGTGCGTGCCTCTGCCACACCCAGATGATGACCATCAGCACGGGCAGGCTGGCGAACGAAAGGAGGGACAGTTGCCAGTCCCGGACGAGCATGAATGCGATGATGCCGCTGAGGCTCAGCAGGTCGCCGATGCTCAACACGACGATGTCCAGGAACTCCTGCAACTGGTAGACGTCGTTCTGGGCGCGCGACATCACGGAGCCGACCTTGTGCCGGTTGTGGAACGACATCGGCAGGTCCTGCAGGTGTTTGAAGAGGTCGTTTCGCAGGTCGTAGATGACGCGCTGGCTTACGCGCGCCAACAGCACCTGGTGCGTGTAGTTCGCGGCGTAGTGCACCACCAGCACGACACCGAACCAGATGGCGAGCGTGTTGAGCCCCGAGACGTCGCCGTTCTCGATGTAGCGGTCTATCCCTATGGCGATGATGAGCGGTATCGCGACCGTCGCGCCGGTGTAGACGACCACGGCCAGCATGGCGAGGAATACCGGAAACTTGTACGGGCGTACGTACTTGAGCATGCGCAGGATGACACGCTGGTCGTACAGTTTCGTGCCGTCTTCGTCGATGTCGCCCTGCTGGCCGCGGGTCATCCAGTTGCCGCCGCCCGTGTTCATCATCATGGCGTGGCTCTCCTCTGCGCGGGCGAACCCATGCGCACAGCGGCGACGCCGTTCAGGCTGGTGGCGTACTGCAACTCCGTTACGTGCGTGAACAGCCCGCCCGACTCGATCAACTCGTCAGGCGACCCCATCTCGCCGATCTCACCGTTCTGCATCACGATGACGAGTCCGGCGTGCTGGATGGACGAGAGCCGGTGCGCGATGATGAACGTCGTCCGGTCCTTCACCACCTCCGCCATCGCGTCCTGGATACCCGACTCCGTGCCGGCGTCGACGCTCGACGTCGAGTCGTCGAGTACGAGTATCGGCGGGTCGAGCGCCAGCGTCCGCGCGATGGAGAGCCGCTGCCGCTGGCCGCCGGAGAGCGAGACGCCCCGCTCGCCGATGACCGTCTCGTAGCCTTCCGGCAGCGCCATGATCTCATCGTGGATCTGGGCGGTCCTGGCGGCGGTGATGATGTCGTCCATCGTCGCGTCCTCGCGGCCGTAGGCGATGTTCTCCGCCACCGTCGCGCTGAAGAGGAAGACGTCCTGCTGCACGATGCCGATGGCCGACCGGAGCGAGGCGAGTTGGCACTCGCGGATGTCCTTGCCGTCTATGGTGACGCGCCCGCTGTCCGGGTCGTAGAAGCGCGCGAGCAGGCTCATCAGTGTCGTCTTGCCGGAACCCGGTGCGCCCATGAGCGCAGTTACCTGCCCCGGCTCCGCCTCGAACGAGACGTTCCGCACGGCTTCCCGGTTGGTGTAGCTGAAGGAGACGTTCTCGAACCGCACGTGGCCGCGCACGTTCCCGATGGGGGCTGCCTCCGGCAGGTCCCGCACCGGCGAGTCGGCGTCGAGCACCGCGAACACGCGCTCGCCGGCGGACGCCGCCCGGGCGAACGTGTTGACGAGGAAGCCGAGCATGCGGATGGGCTGCACGAGCAGGCTGATGTAGAGGAAGAACTCCGTCAGTTCGCCCGGCGTCATGCGCCCTTCGATGACGGCCCTCCCGCCGAACCAGAGGATGACGCCGGAAGCACTCCAGAAGACGATCTGCATGAGCGAGGTGTTGAAGGACTGGGCCTTCTGCACTTCGAACGTGCGGTTGAACACCTCGTCGTTCTGTGCCCGGAACTTGCGCTTTTCGTGGTCCTCCGCGCCGAATGCCTTGACGACGCGCTGGCCGGAGAGGTTCTCCTGCAGCACGGTGGTGAGCTTGCCCATCTCTATCTGTGTCTGGAGCCACATGTGGCGCATCCGCCTGCTCGCCCAGATGGCGCGCGCGGCGATGATGGGAGCGAAGGAGAGGCTGATGAGCGCGAGCGGCACGTCCGTCAGCATCATCATCGTCGCGGAGCCTGCGGTGAACAGGACGATCTGCCCAGCGCGGATGAGCCCCATGCTCACGAACATCCGCGTCATCTCCACGTCCACCGTGGACTTGGACATGAGGTTGCCGGTGTGCTCGCGGTCGTGGAACGCGAAACTCAGATGCTGCAGCTTGTCGTACAGCATGTTGCGGATGCGGTAGGCGACACGTTGGGAAACGGCCTCCGCCATATAGAGGTTTCCGTAGTTGAAGACGCTCCGTGCGGCGATGACGCCGATCACCAACAGGCCCAACCGTACGAGGTCGCTGCTGTCTCCCTGCCCGTCGGCGCCGACCGCGGCGTCGACCGCTGTGCCCACCAGCCGGGGCACCGAGAGGAAGAGCACGGATGCGGTGATGAGCGAAACCCAGGCTATGATGAGCCGCCCCTTCTCGAGGGCGGCGAGTTTCGTTATGCGCCAGAGGATTCTTCGCATCGAGGGTTCAGGGGCGGGTAGCGAGGGTACGAATCCTGCCTAGTATACGCCACCTTTAAGGACTCGTTAAGGCGGTGAGACTGCTGCTTTGCAGTAGGAGTGATGGCTACAGAGACGGGGCGTCCTGGATCCCCCGTTCCATGAGCTGGTGCTAGAATCGGAGGCGTTCCCTGCAGGTGGTTCTGACGACGTGCGCCGAGAAGCAGTGCTCCCCTACTCATTGCGCCCTATGGACTGGGACGACCTCGACCAGGTCGGGGCGATGGAGCGCGAAGCGTTTCCCACGCTCTGGCCTCCCACCAACTACCGCCGCGAGATGCGGAACCGCACCGCGGAGTACCTCGTCTGCGTGCGGGACGGGGAGTACCTCACCGTCAAGCGCAACCAGGGCGCGCTCCGCCGCCTCTTCCGCCGCAACAAGCCCGAGCCGCCGGAGCGGCGGCGGTTCCTCGCCGGGTTCCTCGGCGTGTGGCACATGGCGGGCGAGGCGCACATCGTCTCGATAGCGGTGAGGGAGGATTATCGTCGGCGGGGACTCGGCGAGTTGCTGGTCATCGGCGCGATCGAGATGGGGATGGCGCGCGGCGCGCAGGTCGTGACGCTGGAGGCGCGCGTCTCCAACGAGCCCGCGATAGCGCTCTATGCCAAGTACGGCTTCCACGAGGCGGGTATCCGGCGCCGCTACTACGCCGACAACCACGAGGACGCCGTCATCATGACCACGGACGCTCTCGACTCCCCGGAGTACCGCGCCCTCTTCGACCGCCTCCGCCATGCCTTCGACGAGCGTTACGGCGAAGCCGTCCGCGAGTACATCCAGTGAGGGCTTCAGGCTCACCACGAACGGTTCGACCGCGCTACAATCCTGACCCATGCTTCGCTTGATCTTCGTTCGCCATGGCCGCACCTCGTGGAACGTGCAAGGCCGCGTGCAGGGCGGCGGCGGACTGGACGAGGTGGGCAGGGCTCAGGTCGCCGCGCTGACCGAACGCCTCGCCGCCGAGCCCATCACCGCCGTCTACGCCTCGCCCGCGTGGCGCGCCCGCCAGACCGCCCAACCGCTTGCCGATACGCTCGGTCTGCCCGTACGCCGACGCCAACTGCTGCGCGACCTCGACTACGGACGGTACGCGGGCGCGTTCGTCGCCGACGTGATGCGGGACGATCCTGACCTGCTGCACCGATGGCGCACCGAGCCGCAGAACGTCACGTTCGACGGCGGGGAGAACCTCGCCGCGCTGCGGGGGCGCATCGAGCGTTTCATCCGGGACATGGCGGCGGCGCACCCGGAGGGGACGGTCGTCGCCGCGACGCACGACTCGCCGGTCCGGATGGCGGTCGCCATCGCGCACGGCCTGCCGGACTCGTCCCACCGCGATGAATGGATCAAGACGACGTACGCCTCGCTGACGGCGCTGGAGGTGGGGGACGGGGCCGTGCGGCTGGCGTCCCACAACGACGTGGCGCACCTGGCGAGCATCGAATGACGACCGCACCGCGCAGGGCCCGCCGCAAGGTGCTGCGTCCGCGCAGCGTGCGCGGCGTCAAACCGTACACACCGGACGAGGTCTACGACCTGCTGGAGGACTACTACGGCGTACCGAGTCGACGCCAGCGGCTCGACGGCATGTCCGAACTCGTGTGGACGATCCTGTCGCAGCACACGTCCGACCTGAACGCGGAGCGCGCGTTCGCCGCGCTCTCCGACCGCTACGAGTCGTGGGAGGACGTGCTGAACGCGCCGGAGGCAGACCTGGCGGACACGATCCGCAGCGGCGGGCTCGCCAACCAGAAGGCGCCGCGCATCCAGCAGGTGCTCAGCTCCGTTCGCGAGCGCACGGGCGGGTTCGACATCTCGTTCCTCGAGCGCATGCCGCTGGAGGAGGCGAAGGCATGGCTGCGCGCCATGCCGGGCGTTGGACCGAAGACGGCAGGCGTCGTGCTGTCGTTCTCGATGGGGCAGCCCGCGATGGCGGTGGATACCCACATCTACCGCGTCTCGAAGCGGCTCGCGCTCATCGGGCCGAAGGTGACGGCGGACGAGGCGCACGATGTGCTGGAGCAGGCCATCGCGCCTGAGCGAGTGCTGAACATGCACGTCTATCTCATCACGCACGGGCGCCGGGTCTGCAAGGCGCAGCGTCCGCTCTGCCACGCCTGCCCGTTGAGCGAGCAGTGCCCTGAGCGTCCGCGCCATCTCCGCGAGGATGATCCGCGCGTCCCGACCGCCACGCTCAGCCACAAGCCGCTGTGAGCGAGCCCCGCCCCATCTCGCCGCTCGAACGCGCTTCGGTGGAGCGCCTGCTGACGGCGTTGTGTGAGGAGCACGACATATCGCCGCAACCGGCGCTGGAGTGGTCCCGCCGATTACGGCGCGTGCTCGGCAAGGCGTACCACGAACGGCGACTCATCCGGCTCTCCGCGTGGCTCGACCACGAGCAGGCGCAGGCGACGCTGCGGCACGAGCTGGCGCACGTTGCGGTGGGAAGGGGACGGCGTCCGCACGGCGAGCGCTGGAAGGCGTGGGCGGTGAAACTGGGCGCGGACCCGCGCGCAACAGCGCATCGTGGCCCCGCGCTCGCGCCGGAGCCTGCGGCGGAGCGTCGCTGCTCCGGTTTGGAGTGCCCCGGCTGCGGCTTGCGCATCGTCCGTTTCCGCGTGCTACGGGGCCTCTACTGCCGGGCGTGTGGCCCGAGGCGTGGGATGCTTTCGCGGGCGACGCGCGGACCGTATGCAGAGGTCGCCGCGTGGGCGAAGGGGGATGGGTGAGGGGAGGCTGATCGAAGGCGCCTCAGTGGAGTTACCGGGGCGTACGCCATATCCCGCGCCCATTCTCCTGAGCCTCGGCCTGGGCTGCGACGATGCCCTCCAGCTCACCGAACTGGAGAAGTGCATAGGCGTAGCCTTGCCGCACCATCTCGACGTTAATCAAACGTGAGGCATCTTTCGTCTGGAGCACGACGACTCTTCGCCCGTACTTGTCCACGTCCCTTCCTTCTACGTACAGGTTGCTGCCGAACATGGCAATAAGGTCTATCAGAGCCGCGCGTGACACGTCGTCGCGTTCTGGTGCGTCGATGCCGTACAACCTGAACTCGAACTCCCCGTCCGCATCCGCGGCGATGCCCGAGTCTCCATCGAACGCAGTGAAGACACGCACCTGTTGCAGGCCGGGGGCCGCAGTGAGAGGTTCGGTAGCAGGCGCGCAGGCCGAGATAAGCAGTGTGAGCAGGATGATGAGCAGGGCAGGGGTTTGCATCATGCGTGAGCCTATTACCACCCATGCATGTTCGTACTACACGTTAGTGCGCATATTCCCCGAAACTTGCGCGCGATGGGCTTGGCAAGCGGGGATTCGACCCCTAATATGGCGCGTGCGGCGATAGGCCGCAGAAAGGGGGTGATCCGTAGTGCATACATCATTACCTAGCACTGCTGCGTCACCCGCTGCTCGCCGCTAGGGACCGAACCGGTCGATGTCGGTCGGCCCGCGGTGTCCCGTGGGACCTCAGTGGTGGGTCCTTGCGGGAGGCGCGGCAGGGTGCACCTCGTGGAGGCTCCGCTCCGGCGGTGCTGACATGGGGAAAGGACGGGCGCCTCGGCTCCTTCATGGAGCCGGGGCGCTTCGTTTAAGGCGAGTATGACATGCGGATACGGTCCCACGAACGCACTGCTGGTAGAATCAGCCCTTGTAGACGGGCGGGCTGTTTCCAACCATGAACGGGCGGAGGATGGCATGTCGGTGAAGATAGGTCTTTCCGGGGCCTCAGTGATGGCGCGTGAGGGGCGCGAGACGTTCCTGCGCTACATCGACGCCGCCGAGGAGCTGGACTGGGACTCCATCTGGTTCTCGGACCGCATCGTCGGCCCGGCGTGGAGGATGGACCCCATCGCGGGCATGGCCATCGTCACCGGACGTTCGGAGAAGCTGAAGTTCGGCACCGGCGTGCTGCTGATGTCTATGCGCAGCCCGGTCACCGCGGCGCGCGAGCTCGCCACGATAGACCTGCTCTCCAACGGACGCCTCGTGCTAGGCGTCGGTGTCGGACAGGAGTCGCCCGCGGAGTACGAGGCGATGGGCGTCCGCAAGCGCGACCGCGGCAAGCGGCTCGACGAGGCCATCCACATCATGCGCCGTTTGTGGACGGAGGAGCGCGTCACCTACGAGAGCGAATTCATCAAACTGACGGACGCAACGATAGGCGTGCGGCCGAAGCAGGCGAACCTGCCGATTTGGATGGGCAGCCGCTCTGAGGCCGGGCTTCGCCGCACGGGCAGGCTGGGCGACGGCTGGCTGCCAACGCAGATCACGCCTGAGGAGGTCGCGGCAGGCATCGCGCGCATCCAGGAGTACGCTGCGGAGGTGGGACGCGAGGTAGAGCACGACCATTTCGGCCTGCAGATCAACAGCTACCTCGTGGAGAGCGGCACCGTGCCGGAGCACATCAAGGAGCGCTATCTGCTGCGGCGCCGTTCCGACGTGTCGCCGGAGCAACTGAACCTGCTCGGCACGCCGGACCAGATCATGGCACGGCTGCGCGAGTACATCGACGCGGGCGCGTCCAAGTTCGTGTTCAACCCCGCCTGCGGTGCTGACGAGATGCTGGAGCAGATGCGGCTGCAGGCTGAGGCCATCGTGCAGCCGTTCCACAAGAAGCTCGTTCCGCTGGGGGCGTAGGCTTCTCCTCTATAATGGACTGCGAGAATAGTTGCTTGCCTTGGAAGGGCACCCACAAGGGGCGCCCCTACAGGGAGGGAATGACGAGACAGGGTGAAGGTATATGAAGATAGGCATCATCAATGTGACGGGGTATGCGGGCATCGAGCTTGCGCGCATCCTGTACCGCCATCCTGAGGCGGAGGTCGTCAGCGTCACGGGGCGCAGCCAGGCCGGCGAGGAGCTGGGCGACGCGCTGCCGCACCTGTCGCGCATGGACATCACCATCGAGCCGGAGATCACGCGCAGCGTGGACGTCGTGTTCTCGGCGCTGCCGCAGGTTGCCTCTGCTGAGGCGTGCGTCCCGTTCGCGCGGGACGGCGTGAAGGTCGTCGACATCTCTGCCGACTTCCGTCTGCACGACCCCGACGAGTACGCGCGCTGGTACGGCGCAGAGCACCCCGCACCCGACCTGCTGGAGACGTCCGTCTACGGCCTCACGGAGCTGGACAGGGACGGCATCTCCTCGGCGCAACTCGTCGCGAATCCAGGCTGCTACCCCACTGCCGCGTTGCTGGCGCTCGCGCCGGTGGTCGAGAAAGGCCTCATCGGCGAGCAGATTGTGGTCGATTGCAAATCCGGCGTGTCTGGCGCGGGCCGCGGCTTGAGCATGACGACGCACTTCTCTGAGGTCAACGAGAACGTGTTCGCGTATTCGGTGGGCGGGCACAGGCACCTGCCGGAGATCACGCAGGAGTTGCGCCGTATCAAGGACGGCTACGCACCGAAGGTGCTCTTCCAGCCGCACCTCATCCCGATGACGCGCGGCATCCTCGACACCATCTACGCCGACTTCGTGGACGGCGTGTTCGGCTCGGTGGAGGAAGCATCTGCCTCGGTGACGGAGCTCTATCGCGAGTACTACCGCGACGAGCCGTTCGTGAAAGTGACCGACAAGGCGCCCCAGACGAAGCAGACCTGGGGCAACAACGACTGCCTGGTTTATCCTACGGTGGACAGGCATACGGGAAAGCTCGTCGTCTTCTCCGCGCTGGACAATCTCGTCAAGGGCGCGGCGGGACAGGCGGTGCAGAACATGAACCTCATGTTCGGGCTGCCGGAGGCGACGGGACTGGAACAACTGGCCATCTACCCGTAGAGCGTCTGCCACAGGCGCGCCGCACGCGTGCCCCTATAGTCTAGCGGCCTAGGACGCCACCCTTTCAAGGTGGAGATCGCGGGTTCGAATCCCGCTGGGGGCACCAGAACTCTCCTGTTTTACGAGTAAATCAAAGGCGTAAGCATGCTTGTTGTCACTTGCGTTGTCACTTGTTGCCTAAGACTCTGATCCTCGGTGATGCCCAGAATGCTACATGCCAGCAAGCAATTCATGGAGTCTGTCAGACTAACGCCGGTGCGCGTTGTACGATGGTGGGGTTGGGGCCAGACTGCCCTTCAGGACTATCCACGGAGGAGGTGCGCGCAATGCAATTGCTAAGAGTGAAAGACGTAGAACGGGAGTTGGGGATAAGCCGAACGACGATATGGCGGCTGGTCAAAGCGGGTGCGTTTCCTCCCCCACTTCGCATCACCCCCAAGGCGATCGCCTGGAGGCGGGCTGATATCGAGGCATGGCAGGAGGAACTGGCGGAGAAGGCGGCCTGAGCATAGTAGCCGGCATCTCTACTCCTCAGCCAATGAGGGTCGTGCCGTCCTAGTACAGGATCATGTGGGTGGGAACTAGGCGCTGAGAGGTTGGGTCTACCGCCAAGGCTAGGCCCTCGAGGGTGTAGGCCCCGAGCAGGGGAGGCGCTTCGTCCTCTCCGAAGACCACGATCGTCACTTCGCATATCAACCCGCCGGCCGTCAGCCAGCAGGAACCGGCGTTTCCCCATGGGCTCAACTCCGAGGTCCCGAAGCAAACCGGCAGGCAATGTGGTGTAAGCGGCTCCGGTGTCAACCGTAGCTTCAATATCCTGAACCTGTTGACCGTCCATGCTGGATATCCGCACCGGCCACTTGAAAGTCCCCATGCAGCGGGCCCTCCAATCGCAACTGCACCCCATCTTACTCGTTTTGCAGTGCCCCTCAAAGAAGCTGACCCCTTGGCGGAGACCAGTCTGACTCGTCACGCGGCATGGTCCTTCTGGGGCCTGCCGCCGCGCCGCGCTGTGGCAGCGTCGAGTTGGTCCTTCAAGGTCGGCACTGCCGTTGCGGGAGGGCAGACATCCTCGCCCAGCAGGAGTTGCACGCCGCCCGGCACGCGAGCCGCCAGCTTGAAGAGGGAGAATAGCGCATCCCCGCAGGGCGCCGTGCCGTCGCGCCAGCGCTGCACCTGCCGGGGATCGGCGTCCACGCACATCGCGACCCCCTCCCACGTGAGCCCCGCCTCCTCCTTGAAGCGCTTCAAGCGGTCGGGGAAGTCGTCCGGCAGAAAGCCGGAGCCGAGGAAGAGGTGCGAGGGCGGCGACCTACGGTTCACGCGCCGCCTCCAGGACGAAGAGGTCGTCGAATGCGGCGGCCAGCGCCTGCTGCAGGCGTCGCCGCGTCTCCGGGCCGGGTCTGCGCTTCCCGGTAATCAGTTGGGAGAGATAGCCCGACGAGATACCCGCCAGGCGCGCCAGCTCGTTCTGGGTCATGTTCAGCCGGTTGAGTCGCTCCCAGACCGCGCGGGGCTCGAGTCTCGCGGTGAGCAGACGGCGCCTACCCGACATGCCCGCCATCCTTCCCGATCGGCCTGCGGCGCGAGTGCGCGTGGGCGCCGGGCGCGCGGTTCCCTGACGCTTGTTCCTCCGCAGGCAAACCCAGGTGGGCGCACGAGATGATGCGGGCCGGTATCCGCAGCCCGTTCAACCGCGGTTCGTCCTGCTCACTGGTCAGTCTCCGCTTCTTCTGCCGCATGTCTCCGCTCCATTTGGTACGGTCTGGGTCTCGCGCGCCGATGGCGCGCTGGCGAAGGGAGCGTCCCTCCTGATGAGAACATACGTTCTGTTTCGTGAGTGTAGCAATGGTGCCGGCGCGGACACAACGGCCCCGGTGACACATTGAGGCGAACAGCCGGTGATCGCTTGCTCGGATGAAGCAACTTCACCGGAACCGCCGGTGGGGGGAGCGCACCACTGAATTGCTCCTGAGACATGAACGGCTTACTCCCTGGGAATGGGAGGTCGGCTTTGATCTCCACTCGGCCCCTCCCCCTCCGGCATACGGAAGCCGACGCGGGGCTCGGTGAAGACGTAGGTGGGGTCACGTGGGTCGTCGCCCAGCTTGCGGCGGAGCTTGCTGACCATGGTGTGCATGGGCCGCACATTGGCGTTGCCCCGCTCCCTCCAGACCCGTTCCAGCAGGCGCTCGTAGGTCAACACCCGTCCCGCGTGGGCCGATAGCTCCGCCAGCATGCCGTACTCCGTCGGGGTCAGCTGCACCCGGCGGCCGGCCAGGGTCACCCTGCGCTGGACGTAGTCGATGGTCAGGCCGCCCAACACGTAGGGTCCCGACGGCTCGGCGGTCACACGCCTGCGCAGGGCCGCCCTGATCCTTGCCGCAAGCTCCGTCGGCGAGAAGGGTTTGACCACGTAATCGGCGGCCCCCGTGTCGAAGGCCCTGGCGACGAGCTCCTCCCGCCCATAGACAGACAGGAAGATGACCGGCACGTCCGCCACGTCGAGGATGTCCTTCATCAACTCGATGCCGTCCGTGCCCGGAAGCATCAGGTCCAGCAGCACGAGCTCCGGCCTCTCGTCCGCCACGAGGCGGAGCGCCTCCTGCGGGTCCCCGGTCACCATCGGGTCGTAGCCCGACCTGGCGAGGGTGTCGCGGACGTAGCGGAGATCGTTGGGGTCGTCGTCCACCGCCAGGATGCGCAGCCGCTCCTCCTCCGCATTCTGCTCGCGCCGCGTCGATATGGACGAAATGGTGGTCGCCGCTGTTTCCTCGACCGATGGCAGCGTGAAGGTGAAGCACGCCCCCGTTCCCGGCCCGTCGCTCTCGGCCCAGATGCGGCCCCCGTGCGCCTCCACTATGCCCTTGCAGATGGCGAGGCCAAGCCCCGTGTCCCCTCCCTGCTCCTCGGACTGCGCCCCGGAGAACTTGCGGAACAGATCGGGCAGGCTCTCGGCGGGGATACCCCGGCCCTCGTCGGCCACCGAGAACGCGACATGAACGCCGTCCCGCACCGCTCTCACCCTGATGACGGACGATTCCGGGGAGTGCCGGGCCGCGTTGGACAGCAGGTTGCCGAGGACCTGCACGATGCGCCGCCTGTCCGCCATCACCAGGGGCAGGCCAGGCTCGACGTCGATGGCGAGGTTGCGCTTGCCCCCTGAGTTGGTGAAGCCGTTCCTCGCCCTGTCAACCAGCACGGCCACCTCCGCGGGTTCGGGGTTGACCGGCAGCGTGCCCGTCTCGATGCGCGCCACGTCCAGCAGGTCGGCGACGAGGGCGTTCATGTGCTCGGCCTGGTCGCCGATGATGCGGACGAACTGCCGGACCACCGCGGGGTCGAGGTCCGTCCCCGCGTCCATGATGGTGGAGGCCGAGCCCTTGATGGAGGTCAGGGGAGTCCTCAGCTCGTGGCTCACCATCGCCAGGAACTCCGCTCTCAGCCGCTCCAGCTCCTGCACGTCGGCCATGTCCTGCAGGGTGACGACCACCGACTCGACCTCGCCCTCGTCGGAGTGGGTGGGAGTCGCGTTGAGCAGGACGGTGACGGAACGTCCATCGGGGACCCGCATGACGATCTCCTCTGCCCGCACCGTTTCCCCCTTGCTCATGAGCTCGGCCATCGGGAACTCCCGCAGGGAGACCTCCCTCCCGTCTGCGCGCTTGCAGATCATTATTTCCAGCAGATCCTCCGGCGACTGGCCGGGATCACGCAGGCTGTCGAAGATCCTCCGGACCTCCCGGTTGAAGGAAACGGGCGCTCCCGTCACGGCGTCGAAGACCGCAACACCCACGGGGGAGGTGTCTATCAGCGTCTCCAGGTCGGCCCTAGCCCGCCGTTCCTCCCGGTGTCTGCGGGCGTTGGCGATGGCCATCGCCGCCTGGGACGCGAAGAGCACCAGCGTCTCCTCGTCCTCCCGGGTGAACTCGCGGTCGCCCGTGTCATGGGCCAGATAGATCGTGCCGACCCCGGCCCCCTGGTGGCGGATAGGCGCCACCAGCAGGGACTTCACCGGCACCGAGGGCAGGAACCTGGGCATGTCCAGCCCTCCCAGGTGGCTGTCCACGTCCGAGACCCGCAGGGGCTCCTCGAGCCCGCTGAGATACTCGAAGAATCCCAGTCCCTCCGGCATGTCCCACAGACCCTGGCGCTCCTCGCCGGTCAGACCGGAGACGATGAAGTCGGGCGTCTGTCCGGCTTCGCCAAGGACGGTGATAGCCCCGTATCGGGAAGCGGTCAGGGCCCGTGCGCCGTCCACCACCTCCTGGAGCACCGTGTCGAAGTCGAGGCTCTCGTTGATGCGGAGGCTGGCCCCGCTCAGGCGCGAGAGGCGCTCTTCCAGTTCCTGAATCCGTCGGTGTAGCTCATCCGGTCGGTCCAACTCGTCACCTCGATGGGACTCGGCTTTGGCGGGTCGATTATGCCATCTTCGGCGGCTGGTAACAATAAGTTACCGAAAATCACTGAAATGGTGGACGAACGGAAATACGCATGATGGTAAAATCACTAGACAGTATGCCCGGAAAATGGGAGGCGCCAACTTGGCAATCGTACAGAGAAACACGGACCGGCAGCCGGCGGCGCACCTCCATGCCTGGCGCGCCGGTAATGGCGCAAT